>ERZ1066125.32-NODE-32-length-135685-cov-32.786058_pt1 | contig 135685 bp, 110 predicted proteins | sample MGYA00382772_ERZ1066125 | MGnify/ENA primary metagenome ERZ1066125 (study PRJEB33369, sample SAMEA5778355) | biofilm metagenome | biome: Industrial cooling water; feature: Water cooling tower basin; material: Biofilm | place: United Arab Emirates | collected... | reverse complement strand
TCCAATTGGTCACTCATTTTCAAAATCTCTCTCCTGAGTGAGCGAAACGTAAGATTAAGGTATTAAATAGTCGAAATTATATTCCAGCCGAGTAAGGTTGCACTACTTGGTTGAATACACTTGTTTGACACAAAAGATTCACTGATTTTCCTGATACCAATCCACCGTGTATTTCAGCCCTTCGGCCAAGCCGACCAGCGGGCGATAACCGAGCAGGCTTTCCGCGCGCGTGATGTCGGCCAGCGAATGGCGCACGTCTCCGGCGCGCGTTTCGGCGTAATTCGGTTTCAGGTTGGTGCCGATGATCTTCTGCAATTCGTCAAACAATTGATTGAGCGTGATGCGTTGGCCGATGCCCAGGTTCATAACCTGTCCGATGGCTTCGGGGGCTTCGGCGGCGCGTAGATTGGCGTCCACGACATTGGCGATGTAGGTGAAATCGCGGGATTGTTCGCCGTCGCCGAAAATTGTCGGAGCTTCGTTGTTCAACAGCGCGGTGACGAATTTGGAAATCACGCCGGAATAAGGTGAGGTTGGGTCTTGGCGAGGACCGAAGACGTTGAAGTAACGCAAGGCGACGGTTTCCAAGCCGTACACGCGGGTGAAGGTCTGGCAATACAATTCGCCGACCAGCTTCGCGGCGGCATACGGCGACAGCGGGTTCGGCATCATGGTTTCCACTTTTGGCAACACTTCGGTGTCGCCGTAGGCCGAACTGGATGCGGCGAAGACGACTCGTTTAACTCCGGCGTCGCGCGCCGCCATCAAGACGTTGAACGTGCCGTTGACGTTGGCTTCGTGATTGAGTTGCGGTTCGGCGACTGAACGCGGGACTGAAGGAACGGCTGCTTCGTGAAAGACTATGCTGACGCCTTCCATCGCCTGCCGCGTGGCGGCGGCATCACGAATGTCGGCTTCGATGAATTCGAGTTTGCCTGTCAGATGCGCCATATTTTCGCGTTTGCCGGTCATCAGATTGTCAATCACGCGCACGCGGTCGCCGCGTTTGACCAGAGCTTCGGCAATATGCGAACCGATGAAGCCCGCTCCGCCTGTCACCAGATACAGTGTTTGAGTTCCCACGATGATGTGTCCTTTCTTTTATCCTTCAGCCACTTCAGCCGGAGCTTCTGAAGCGAATGCTTGTTTGGCGCGTTGCACCACGATTTCGTACCAATAAACGTAAAGCGTGAATGCCGCCAGCAACAAAATGCTGCCCAGCAAGATCAAGATGCGCAACCAATCAACGGCGCTGTCGCCAACCAGATTTCCGGCAAAGGTATAAATCACGCCGCCTGCGCCAAGCGCGATGCTCAAACCATAATAGGTCAACGTCACACGCCGATGGCTTTGCCCGGCGATGACCAGCCGTTGATACAAATGCGAACGATGCGCTTCCCAGAGTCTTTCACCTCGGCGAGCGCGTCGAATCAGAGTGAAAATCGTGTCGTACAAAAACGTTCCAAAAATCAGCAACACGGCGATGAACGGCACGGGACGTTCGCCGCTGTTGGAAGTGACCGTTGCAAATGCCGCCAGCACATAACCTATGAACAAGCTGCCGACATCGCCCATGAAGATTTTTGCTGGAGGGAAGTTGTGCGCAACAAAGCCCAGACAAGCCGCCGCCAGCATCAAACATCCAGCGCCGATCAATCTGTGGCCGGTTCCTATGCTGACCGCCGCCAGCGCCAGACTGTAAATGACGCCAGCGCCGCCAGCCAATCCGTCAATGCCGTCCATGAAGTTGAACAGATTGCTGAACCCCGTCAACCAGAGAATGGTCAGAGCGGCTGCGAAAATTGCGCCGATTTCAAATTGTCCGGCAAAAGGAATGTGCAGGTATAAAAACGTGACGCCGCTCCACAACGCAATCAGCGCGGCCACCAGTTGTCCCAGATATTTGGCCAGTGGGCCGATGCGGCGCAGATCGTCCACCAAACCGACTCCGGCAATGATGACGTAACTGAGCAGCGCAAATCCGAATTTCGTCGCCAGCAACCAGTTCCGCGAAGCGCCGATCAACATCACCCACAACAGCGGCAGAATGATGACAAAGGCGGCGACGATGCCCAGCCCGCCGATGCGCGGCGTTGGTTGGGTATGAGAACTGCGCGCGTTCGGCAAATCCAGCGAACGAAACCATGCCGGAGCTGTCACCAGCCAACCCGTGACCAGATACGAAATGACTCCTGCCAGAAAAAAGATGGTTGCTCGAAACATAACGTTGTGGGAGTTGGCAGCTTCAACGCTGCTTTAGTTCATTTACCAAACCTTCGCGCAAAGCAACGCGCGGGATGAATCCAAGTTCGCGCTCGATTTTCGCTGCGCTGAACACCGTATTTGAAGACAGCTTGCGAACTCGATCAGAGGAAATCGGCAGCTTCAGGCCGATCAGGTTTTTCATCACGTCCGCTGCTTTGCCAGCCAGCAACAGAGGCCATCGCGGCAAGTTGATCGGTCGTCGTTTGCCCAGCAGTTCGGCAATTGTCGCGGCAATTTCCAATTGTGAATACGTCCGCGCGTCGGTGACGATGAATGTTTGCCCAACGGTGCGTTCATCGCTGGCAACCAGCAACGCCGCATCAACGACATTTTCGACGGCGACCATGCTTTTCAGATTTTGGCCGTCGCCGACGATTACATACCGGTTTCGGCGAATGGCTTCGATCAACTTTGCGACGTTGCCACGATCACGTTCACCGTACACTACGGGCAACCGCAAGACAGTGGTTTTCAACTCGTTTGCCGCCAAAGCGATTCGTTCGGCTTCCAGCTTGCTCCTGCCGTAATCAGTGGTCGGCGCTGGCAACGTGGTTTCGTCTGCCGGTTCGTCGCGGTCGCCGTATACGGCAACCGTGCTGAAAAAAACGAATCGGTCAATCCGGTTTTCTTGCGCCGCCGCGACGATGTTGCGTGTGCCAATGACGTTGTCGCGTTCGAACTCCGCCGCCGGAGTTCCCGGAGCGGCGTGAACTTTTGCCGCCAGGTGAAACACTGTCTGGCAATTGCGCATTGCTGCAATCAGCGTTTCAGATTCGGTCAAGCTGCCTTCGACAAGTCGTACATTCGGCCATTGAGTCAAAAAACCAGCTCGCGCTCGATCTCGAACAAGCGCGATAACTTGCCAGCCATCTGTTGCCAATCGGGAAGTAAGCGCGCTGCCGATGCAGCCGGTTGCGCCAGTGACAAACGCCGAGCGTTGTTGGGTCGCTTCGCTCATTTGCCGTTCATTCGCTCGACAGCGAAGCCTGCCCGGTAATCGGCAAACTGCGTTTTTCCACCAAACTTTCCAGGCTGCTGCGATACCGATCCGTGATGATTTCACGCGCGAAGTTGCGTTCGACGAATTGGCGCCCTTTGGCGCTCATGCGACTTCGCGCATGGGCATCGGCTTGCAGTCTCAATACGGCTTCGGCCAAAGCGCGACCGTTTTCCGGCTCAATGCACACACCGCACCCGACCTGATCGGTCAGTTTCCAAACCGTGCTGCCTTCGTCCACGCCCGCGATGTAAGGCCTGGCCGCCGCCATAATGCTGTAGGTTTTGCAGGGAACCGAATTTTCCGTGATGCCGTGTCTGAGTGGAATCAATGCCACATCGGCAGCGGCGTACACCATTGGCACATCGCTTTCGGGTTGAAAAGGCAACAGCTTTACGTTTTGCAATCCGCGCCGGTCGGATTCGGCGATCAATTCGTCACGGCTGCTGCCTTCGCCGACGATGGTGAAAACGATTTCTGTGTGATCTTTCAACTGTTCGGCGGCGTCCAAAATCACTTCCAATCCCTGTGACAGGCCGACATTGCCGGCGTACAACACCGTAAATTTGTCCAGCAGGCCGTGGGCGAGCGAAAACGCATTCGCCTTTTCCATCGGTTTGATGAAATCGGTGTCGGTGAAATTCGGGATGACTTCGACCTTGTCGGCGGCAACGCCTTTGGCGATCAGATTGGCCTTGAATTCGTCTGAAATGGCAAAAATGCGACGGCTGTGGCGATAGATGAATTTTTCCATCGCCTCGAAAAACGCGATCAACCGTCGTCCGCGCAACATGCCGAGTTTGACGGCGACTTCCGGCCAGATGTCCTGCAGGTTGTAACAGTACGGAATGCGTTTCAGCAGGCCGAGCACAAACGCTGTCAATCCGATGGTCAATGGCGGCGACATGACGAAAATCACATCCTGCTTTCCGGCAAACAACCCGGACAAGGTCGAGGAAATGTTGAACGACAGATAATTCAAAATGCGTTGCCAGCCGGAGCGTTTGCCGGGGACGAAGATGTACGACCGGATGACGTTCACGCTGCCAACCCGGTCGCGTTGAAACAACCGTCCGCGATATTCCGGCCAGACCTGGTCGGAGTTGTAATGCGGAAACGAAGTCAGCACGGTGACTTCATGCCCGGCTTCGGCCAAATCTTCGCACAGGGCGCGAATGATCGGCCCGTTTGATTGGCAACGGTCGGGTTCGTAATACAGGCTAACGACAAGAATCTTCATTGCGCTTTGTGGGGCGCTGTGGGCGCTCTTTCAATGGGATTTATTGTGACACGCTTCGGGAGTTTGTGATGATGGGGCTTGGTTGATCGTCAGTCAGTTCATCGTCAATCGGTCATCAACCAGCGCGTGAGGGCGAAAGCCTACAGTATGCCGAAAGCTTAGGCAAGAAGCCGAAATACAGGCTGCGATGGCTTTAGCCGGAAGCAGTTTCGAGGCTATGATGTCGCCGAATCAACTCACCAACCAGGAGAATCCAATGAGTTCCGAATCGGAAAAACCTTTTCATCGAGTCGCCTCCATCAGCGACGTTCCGCTCGGCAGCGGCATTCAAGTCACGATTGACGATGACGATTTTGCCCTGTTCAACGTCGGCGGAGAATTTTTCGCCATTGACGATCTTTGTCCGCATCGCGGAGCGCCGCTGAGCCAGGGATTTCTGGAACAGGACAAGGTGTTTTGCCCGCTGCATTGTTTCGATTTCAATTTGAAAACGGGCGAATGCCAGGTCGCGTCGCATCTGCGTGTCGCAACTTATCGAACCAAAGTCGAAGACGGCGACGTGTTCATACAGCGCTGATCGGAACAGAAATCATGACTGAAACTCCATTGCTTCAAATTTATTACCACGTCCTGTTCGCGGCTTCGGCGGCGTTCAATCTGAGCATGGCTGCCGTGTTGTTGTTCAAACCGGATGTGATGTTGGCGCGACTGGACATCCGCGATCCGGCGGCGCGCTTGTTGGCGCAATCATTTGCGTCCAGCGTTTCCGCCTGGGGAATCGGCTATGCGTTGATTGCTTATGATCTGGCGCAGTTTCGCAACTTCGCCTGGCTGGGCGTGCTGTCCAAAACAATTTTTTTCCTGATTTATTTTGCCGCTTGGAAAAACGGCAGGCTGAAATTTGCAGCATTCGTTCCGGCGCTGATTGATTTGATACTGGCTATGCTCTTTGCCGAATTTCTCTGGCGTACTGGGATTGAGAGATTGAGGGACTGAGAGCTTTTGTCGCTCCGTCCCTCTTTCCCTCCTTCTCTCAATCCCTCAATCTCAGCTACTGAATTGCCAGCATTCGATCCAACGCCAGCTTTGCCAATCGAGCCGTTTCGGCATCCACGGTGATGTGGTTGACGACGTGACCGGCAACCAGATTTTCCAGAGACCAACACAGATTTTCCGGCGCAATGCGAAACATAGTCGCGCACATGCACAAATCAGGCGCCAGCAATGTGACGAACTTGTCGGCATGACGTTTGGCCAATCGGTTGACCAGATTCAATTCCGTTCCGACGGCCCATTTGCTGCCCGCCGGAGCTTCGGCAATCGTTTTGATGATGAACTCAGTCGAACCATTCAAATCGGATTTCGCCACAACTTCGCATCGGCATTCGGGGTGAACCAACACCTTGATGTCCGGATGTTCAGCTCGGCGATCATCTACATGCCTGGCTTGAAAACGTCCGTGAACGGAGCAGAAGCCTTTCCACAAAATGATCTTCGCTTGCCGCAACTGATCCGGCGTGTTGCCGCCGAGTTCCAGTCGCGGATCCCAAACGACCATTTGCTCCAGCGGAATGCCGAACTTGATGCCGGTGTTGCGTCCCAAATGTTCGTCCGGGAAGAAGAACAGTTTTTCGCGTTGCGCAAAGGCCCATTTGAACAGCGGCAGGGCATTCGATGATGTGCAGACTACGCCGTCGTGCCGACCGCAAAAGGCTTTGATGTTCGCCGCCGAGTTCATGTACGTGATTGGCATCACGTCCGTGATGCCAAGCTGTTGCAATTGTTCCCAGGCGTCTTCGACCTGATCCAGCCGCGCCATGTCCGCCATCGAACATCCGGCAGCCATATCCGGCAAAATAACCTGTTGATGATCGGCGCTCAGAATGTCCGCCGATTCCGCCATAAAATGCACGCCGCAAAACACCAGAAACTCGGCGTCGTGACGTTCGGCGGCCATTTGGGACAACTTGAACGAATCGCCGGTCAAATCGGCGTGACAAATCACGTCGTCGCGCTGGTAATGATGGCCGAGAATCACAACCCGGTCGCCCAGGGTTTTCTTGGCCGCTTGAATCCGTGCGAACAATTCCGCTTCGCTCAGGTTCAAGTATTCATCAATCGGTTTTGCCTCACTGCGTTTGAGCGCAACTGCCGCGCCGCTATTTCGATCTGTAACTGCCTGATTCATCCTCTCTGCCTCCTTCAAAATCGTTTCGTTGACTTAGTGTATTTCGTACACGACGGCGCAAAGTGTACAAAAGACACTAAGTCGGCGCAAGCGATTAGTTTGATGATCGAGACTAGACAAGCTGGCAGCTTGTCTGACTATGAACGGTTGATGTCCAGAGCTTTCATGCGGCGGTACAGATGGCTGCGATCAATGCCCATCAGTTCGGCGGTGCGGGTGATGTTGCCGTCGGCTTCGGCCAGTTTGCGCAGGATGTATTCGCGTTCGTAGGTTTCGGCGGCTTCGCGGTATGAATCGAAATTGTAGCTGGATGCGGGCGGAGCCTCGCCGCTCAGAATCGGCAGATCGTCGGCGGCGATTTCGTAACGCGAATGCATGATGATGACGCGCTCGACCGTGTTGCGAAGTTCGCGGACGTTGCCCGGCCAGTGGTAATTCTGCATGCGTTCGATGGCGGATGCGCTGAATTCTTTCGGCGCTTTGCGATTGGCCAGCGAAAATTCGCGGTTGAAATGGGCGATCAACAACGGCACATCTTCCAGCCGTTCGCGCAACGGAGGAATTTCAAACGGGATGACGTTCAGGCGGTAAAACAGATCGGCGCGAAACGTGCCACGTTCGATTTCGGCTTCCAGCCGTTTGTTGGTGGCAGCAATGACGCGAACGTCCACCTGGATGGAATCTTCGGAACCGACGGGTTCAAAGCTTTGTTCTTCCAGCGCGCGCAATACCTTCGATTGAGTTTTCAAACTCATATCGCCGATTTCGTCCAGAAAGATCGTGCCTTCGTCGGCGCGTTCGAACTTGCCACGCTTGGCCTGAGTCGCTCCGGTGAACGCGCCTTTGACGTGGCCGAACAGTTCCGATTCGATCAGGTCTTCGGGAATCGCGGCGCAATTGACTTCGATAAACGCCCGCGCCGCTCGCAAACTTTGCGAATGCAGCGAACGCGCGACGAGTTCTTTGCCGGTGCCGGATTCACCGTAAATCAACACGCGTCCGGCTGTGGGCGCGGCAAAAGTGATTTGTTGTCGCAGGGCGCGCATCGGCACCGAATCGCCGATCATCGCGTAACTGCTTTCGAGCTTTTCCTGCAAGTCGGAATTGGCGGCTTCGAGTTCTCGCTGGCGGATGGCGTTTTTGACGGCCAACACGGTCTTTTCCAGCGACAGAGGTTTTTCAATGAAATCATACGCGCCGAGCTTGGTCGCTCGAACGGCGGTTTCAATTCGACCGTGGCCGGAAATCATGACGACGGCGACATCCGGGTTCGCGGCTTTCAAACGTTCCAGTGTTTCCAACCCGTCCATTCCCGGCAGCCAAACATCCAGCAGCACACACGCAAACAGTCGTTTGTCGAATGCACGAAGACACTCTTCGCCGCTGCCGACGCTGGAAACGTTGAATCCTTCGTCTTCCAACACGCCGCCCAGCGATTGGCGAATGCCTGCTTCGTCATCCACGATCAAAATCGAATGCGCCATTGGTTAATCCAGTTTCGGGTATTTCCTATGCCAGTCGGTTGCTTGTTGATACGCCATCGCCACACGCAGCGGCGCGGCTTCGTCGTACAAATTGCCGGTGAACATGATCGCCTGCGGCAGTTTGTTGATAAACCCACACGGCGTAACTACCGCCGGATGTCCGGTCAGATTGGTGACCAGCAAACTGGCGCTGCCCGGAGCAGGAGTCACAAACACATCCCAGTTTGCCATGAGCTTGTCCATTTCGCGCATCAACAACGTGCGAGCGCGTTGCGCGCGAATGTATTCCACCGCCGGAATGAACCGCGCAGTGCGAAAACTGTTCGGCCAATCGTTGGCGCTTTGACCGGACAACAGATTGACCCGGCCATCGCGCGTGATGTCGTCAAATGCGGCAGCAGCTTCGGCGTTGAGTATGATTCGCAAACTTTGCGAATCGAATTTCGGCAGTTCAAATGGTTGCAGATTGGCTCCGGCTTTTCGCAGAGCGTCCAGAGCATCGGCGTACATCTTTCGGCGTTCGTCAGCATTTCCGCCTTGATTGCCGCCGCCTCCACCAGTCGGTTCGAATTCGGCTTTGATGTAGCCGATCTTCATTTGCGACAACGGGCGGTCGGGATTCCAGTTGAACGGCACATCTTCGACGGTCAGATCGTGACCATCAGGGCCGTAAATCGCCGACAATACCAGCGCGCAATCTTCGACACTGCGGCACATCGGCCCGATTTTATCCATCGTCCAGCTCAATCCCATCGCGCCGTAACGGCTGACACGGCCATAAGTCGGTCGCAATCCAGTGATGCCGCAACGCGACGAAGGCGACACAATCGAACCCAGCGTTTCGGTTCCAATCGAAAATCCCACCAATCCGGCAGAAGTCGCCGACGCCGAACCGGCTGATGAACCTGACGAACCGATGTTGGTCTCTTCAGGCTGCCATGGATTGCGTGTCATGCCTTTGAACCAGCGTCCGCCCATTGCCAGCGCGCCCATCGAAAGTTTTGCAACCAGCACGGCTCCCGCTTCGCGCAAGCGTTCGACGACGGTCGAATCGTACTCAATCATCTGGTCACGATAGGGTTCGGCTCCCCAGGTGGTCTTGATGTCTTTGGTGGCGAACAGGTCTTTCACGCCGCACGGAATGCCATGCAACGGGCCGCGATATTTTCCGGCTTTGATTTCCCGGTCGGCGGCTTCGGCCTGTTGCAACGCCAACTCTTCGGTCAGCGTGACCACGCACAGCAATTTGTCGCCGTATTTTTTCAACCGCGACAAATACATCTTGGTCAATTCGACCGAAGAGACTTTGCGCGTGCGAATCAGTTCGGCCAATTCGGCAACCGTGGCAAAAGCCAAATCTTCGACCGAAGCGAATTTCGGCGCGGCGGTTTTGCTGGCGGCGCGAGCTTTTGCAGGTTTGGCAGAAACGCGTTGGCGGTAGGTTTTCAACTTGCCGGGCAGCGCCGGGTGGAATGCCGTCGCCGGTTCGGTGTCGAGCGGCACTTCGATCTTTCGCAGATTTTCGTAACTCGCCAAGTTTCGATTCACTCCCGGCAGAGCCATATTTTCGTGCGCTTCGGTAAATTCCAGCCCGATCATTTTTTCAGAGGCTTGCATCATTTCGCGGGTGACGCGCTGATTGGTCTGCTGAGTTGTTCCGCCTTGAGCGGCGCGTGCTTGCGCTGCGCCGGATTCGGGTGCGGCAATCGTCAACCCGGCAGCTCCGGCAGCGGGCAACAGTTTGACGAACGAACGGCGGTTGAGCTTGGGATTGGAACTCGAATCGGGAGTGGGTTTACGAGAGCGATTTTTCTTCATAACTTCCTCGCGCAGAGCAAGCAACCGAGCTTGCCGGGTTTTCTGTCTATCCTGTATTGTCCTTGTGGATTTGGTGGAACTTCGCCATCGAAATAACACAGAACAAAGCTACGTGCCAAACGAACAACAAAAGGAGTCGAAGCTCTTGAAGCAAATTTTATTGACCGTCTTGATTGCCTCACTGACCGTTTCAGCGGCCTTTGCCCAGGCAAAACCTGTCCGCGCCGGACAGGGCAAATCTGCTGGCGTTGCAACCGGCGGAGTTGAAGCACAACTGAAAAAGCTGGAACGCGATTGGTTTGCCGCCGTCGCCAAACGCGATACGGCAACACTCAATCGCATCTTTGCCGACGATTTCACGGCGTTGAATTCGGATGGAACCGTCATCACCAAAAAAGAAATGGTGGAGATGCTCAGTTCCGGCAAATTCCAGTTGGATGAAATTCGCAGCGAAGAATTCAAACTGCGGTTGTATGGAACAACGGCCATCGTCAATGGGCGTTCGACGTACATTCGCAACGGCAAACCATTGGGAACTTCCGGGCATACCGAAGTCTGGGTCAAACGCGCTGGAGTGTGGAAAGCCGTAAGTTGGGTTTCGATTCCATTGAAAGCATCTGTTTTAGGAGCAAAAGCTGTGACGACTGAATCCGGTTTGAAATACGAAGACATTGTTGTTGGCACGGGAGAAAGCCCGCAACGCGGCCACGACGTGACGGTTCATTACACAGGCACTTTGGAAGACGGCACCAAATTCGACAGTTCTGTTGATCGCGGTCAGCCGTTCAATTTCCAGATTGGCATCGGTCGGGTCATCAAAGGTTGGGATGAAGGCGTCATGAGCATGAAAGTCGGCGGCAAACGCAAACTGGTCATTCCGCCGCAACTCGGATACGGCGCTCGCGGCGCAGGCGGAGTGATTCCGCCGAATGCGACGCTGGTGTTTGAGGTCGAACTGCTCGACACAAAGCCGAAAAACTGAGCGCGGGAATCGTATGAGCGCAGACCACGCTTATACGAAAGCGTTGCGAGCGGCCACGGCGGTTATCCGATATGGTGTAAAAAGCGATTCTGTGCAATAACGAATCGTGTCGAAGTTGCTGCAACAAAAGCGGTTTTGTCTCGCCCTGAACATTGTTTGACGGCATATCGCTTGCTGGCAAGAATTTTCCTAACCCCAAAAGATCTTTCAACAAGAGAGATAATAAACTGTCGAGGTTTCGGATTCCCGCCCTCGATTTTGCGCGGAGGGAACGATGCTCTTTACTGCTTCAGAATTGCTTGCCAACTTGTTCACAGAACGCCGTCGCCGAATGCGCGCGGCGCTTTTGCTTGGTTTCCTGCTTTCACTTTTCACGTTGGCCGTCGCCCAGGATCAGATAGGCCGCATTGCGCGTATCAGCATGATCGAAGGCGAAGTCAGTTATCAACGTCTTGCCGATGGGCAAAGCTGGTATGACGCCTCGCTGAATCTACCGCTCAACGAACGCGACCAACTTTACAGCGGCCCCAACGGACGAGTTGAAATTCAACTCAGCGGACGCAATCTTGTCCGCATTGACCGCAATTCCAATTTGCGGTTTTCCCAATTCAATACCGGAACGGTTCAATTTGCGTTGCCGGTCGGAACGGCCACATTCCGCGTGGACAGTCTGGATCGGCGACAATTCAACGTCGTGGATGTCAACGACATTGCCAAAAACGATCCCATTTACTTTGAAGTAGACACGCCGATTGTTGCCATCACCTTTTTGAAAGAAGGCAATTACCGCGTCAACGTCCGCGATGACGGCACGACCGAAGTGATCGTTCGGCGTGGTCAGGCGGAGGTGTACAACAAGGAAATCGGCACCGTGGCCGTCAAACAAGGTCGCCGAATTGTGGTAGACGGACAGGATGTCAACTTTTTCCAGATTGCGCGGTTGGATGACAAAGACAACTGGGATCGCTGGAACGACCGCCGTGATGACGATCTGTTTTCGCGCATCGAAAATTCACGCAGCTCGCGGTATGTTCCCGTTGCTGTGCCGGGCGTTTACGATTTGGATTATCACGGAGACTGGTACGAAACGCCGGATTACGGTTGGGTTTGGTCTCCGCGCAGCGTCGCGGTTGGCTGGGCGCCGTATCGCGCCGGGTATTGGCGTTACTATTCCAGTTGGGGCTGGACGTGGGTTTCTTACGAACCGTGGGGATGGGTTCCTTACCATTACGGACGTTGGGCGTGGTATCGCAGCCGCTGGTGCTGGGTTCCTACGGTTTCGGTTGGCTGGGGATGGTCGCCGCATCAAGTCGCCTTTTTCGGTTGGGGCAGCGGATACAACGCAGGGTATAGAGACGGTTATCGTGACGGGCGATTCGGTTGGTATGGTTGGTGCCCGTTGGGACCGCGTGACAGATATTACGGCGGTCGAGGGAACACCGTCATCGTCAACAATACGACGATCATCAATCCGCGCTCACTGGACAATTACAACGCTCCGGGCGGAGTCAGTCTGATGGAAGGCCGCAGATTCGACAACGGGCGCGTGGTCGTCAACCAAAACGATGTGAAAGCGCCGGGTGAAATTGTTCTGCCGCCTGCGCCTCCACGTGGAGGCGGTCAGCGCAGCGCCAATGCCGAACCGACGATGTTGCGCGGCGACGAGTTCAAACCCGCGCAAGCCGCGCCGACTCGTGAGTTGAAAGTCGAACGAGCGGAAATCGCCCGGCGATTGGAATCACCTGTGATTGAACGTCGTCCGGTTCCGAGTTTCGACCGCTCGGTTGCCCCGAACCGAAATGGAGAAGTTGAAGTCGGTTCGCGTCCGACGCGCGGCGAATCGCCAAATCGTGGCAACCAGAACGTCGTTTCGCCGGATCGCAACACGCCGACGCGAAACGCCGAAACGATCTCCACGCCGCCGACGCGCATTCAGGATGGGCAGATTGTTCGTCCCGACCGACCGCCGCGCGAAAGCGAATACCGAACCGTCGAACGAATCCCGGCTCCGTCGCGCAGCTTGCCGGAAAGCGAACGCAACACTCCTTCAAGGGATTCGGTGAATACGCCGCGTTCATTGCCGAACAATGATGCGGATCGTCCTTCGCGGACGGAAACTCCACGTCGGTACGATCCGCCGCCATCACGCACTGAAACGCCGCGCAGGAATGATCCGCCGCCATCGCGTCCGGTCGAACGCCGTGAATCTTCGCCGCCGCCATCGCGCGAATCGGCTCCTTCGCGCAGCGAACGTGCGCCTGAACGCCAAGCGCCACCGCCGCGCGAATCGGCTCCGTCGCGCCCGCCGGAAAAACCGTCATCACCGCCGCCTTCGCGTGAATCGGCTCCGTCTCGTGAAGCTCCGCCAACACGGCCTGCCCGACCGGAAAAGCCTTCAGATTAGTGATTTGCTGCGGAATTTTCATTTTGTCTTCAAAGCGCCGGATAAGAAGTATTTCTCATCCGGCGCTTTTGGTTATTCGCAGCCGACAGATGACGATTTGACCGGATTGGCCTTGCCACAGAAGTTTGTTACTTTGTGCCGCCGATCCTGGACAGGCTGATAATGACTGACCTTCTCACTCAAAATCCAAACGAGGATATGCCAATAATAAATCCGCACGCCGCCTTGCTGCGCTGGCTCTCGTTGGATGAACGAGAAGCCTCGCATCATTATCAATGTTTACGCCAACGGTTAATGGGATTGTTGGCGCGAAATGGAGCGCCTTCATCCATGATCGAAGAACTGGCAGACATCACTTTGGAGCGTGCAGGTCAGAAACTGGCCGAGGGGACAGTGATCCGACATCCCGAACCTATGGCGTATTTGCACGGTGTAGCCATCAATGTGCTGCGCGAATACCGCCGTAAAACCAGCAGAGAAATTTCAATGGATGATTTGCCGGTTACTCACGTCGCCAGGATTGAGACAAGGTCGCACGAAGAAAGCAGACAACAGGAATTGGAAATTTGGTTGGAATGTCTGGAAAACTTTTTGGAGAAATTGCCGCCGGAGGAAGAATCGTTAATTCGGGCGTGTTATCACGACGACCCGCGTCAGCAAGCGGCCAACCGTCGCTCCGCGGCCAAACGGTTGAATGTGGCGGAAAGCAGTTTGCGAGCCAGTTTATATCGCATTCGCCAAACGCTGGAACGCAAAGTTCGCTCCTGTGTCGAGACTCGTCAAAAATAATTACAACGTTTGACGCAATAACGTCATACTTCCATGAAGAACTTGAAACACAACCAGGCGGAGCGCGACATGACCGGGTATTTGTTGGGAGAATTGTCTGAAGAAGAGCGAACAAAGTTCGAGATTCGCTATCTGGCCGATGATTCACTATTCGAACAAATGTTGCTGGTCAAAGAAGATTTGATTGACGATTATGTTCGCCAGCGATTGGATGCAGCGACGCGCGAAAAATTCGAGCGCCACTTTCTGGCTACGCCCGAAGGCCGACAAGAAATAGCCTTTGCCCATGCGCTCCGCGTAAAGTTGAATGAAGAAGAAACTGAAAAGACCGAACAGCGTCAGTTCAAATTGCCGGAATGGTTGGGCGGTTGGTCGTTTCGTGAACTGCTGTTGGCTGGGGCAACTGTTTTGATGTTTGTCGGCGGCGCTTGGCTGTGGAATCAAAACCGCAAACTCCGCACGGAACTTTTCGGGATGTCGGCCCAAAACACCGAACAGGCTCGCCGTAATGCAGAGTTACAGCAGCAACTGGCGAATCTGCGTTTGCCATCGCCGGTTTCTGTGGAGACGGAATCTACGAAGCCGACGAATTCGCCTCAACCGGCTTATAACCTGCTGGCCATCAATCTGGCATTGAGCAACTCAAGAGGTTCGGCGGAACCAATCCAGGTCACGGAAATCACATTGCCAGAGGGTGAGATTCGCCCCGACCTGACCATACGACTGAGATTCAAACCGGTCGGATCAACCTGTACAGTCGTTTTGAAAGCGCCGGATGGAACCAGCGCTGAACGCCGCGAAGTACGTGCTTACAGCAAGGAAGGGTATTTTCTCCGCGTGACTTTTCCGCAGGTCAAACTGAAAACCGGCGATTACGAAATCATCGTTCAAGGACGCGATATTGACGACGATTCGGAAAAAACGGATTCCTATCTCTTTCGCTTGAAACAATGACTGTCGCCCTGATCGCGGCGATTACTGTTCAAGCGGTTTCCATTCGCCGATGCAGACGAAATTGGCCCAGTAATACGGATTCGGGTAAACGCCGTCTTTCAGCATTTTCAATTGCGCCTGCTGCAACGCCTTGGCCCGTCCCATTTTGGCTTTCAGGTTGGAATAAAAACTATGCATCAATTTTTGCGTTGCGGCGTCGTCAGCTTTCCACAAACTGGAAATCTGAGTTTCGGCCCCGGCCAGAACCAAAGCGCGCCGCAAACCGAAAACGCCTTCGCCATTTTTGACTTCGCCATTGCCGGTATCGCAAGCCGACAACACCACCAATTTGGTTCCCCACAAATCCAGCGCTGCCGCTTCATACGCTGTCAAAATGCCGTCGTCATTTCCGCTTTGTCGCTTGTTGGCTCCGGCAAAGACCAGCCCCGAACGCAGCAAAGCGTTTTCTTTGTTTGTGTTATCGTTCGGCAGAAAGAATCCGTGTGTGGCCAAGTGTAGAAAATATGGTCGCCGAACTTGTTTCAACAAAGTCTCAGTCGCCTGACCGTCGGCGTAAAGCTTTGATTGAGGAAACAACTTCTGAATGGCTGTTCCTTCTTCCTGCGCATATTTCAATGGCTTAAAGGTCATTGTTGCCATTGTCGAATCGCTGCTCAAAACTCCGCTGCGCGAATCGCTGACGGCTTGCGCTGGGCTGGTTGAGGCCGCGATAGGCAACTCATCAAGCCCGTTAAAATCGGAAACCGCGAAAATCGTTTTGTCTGGCTGGCTTTGATGCTTGATCTTCAAACGCAACAAATCGCGCCCGCTGGTCAGGTAAATGGGCAGATAATCTTCGATCAAATATCGCCCGCGCTCGTTTCGCAACGCGGCGAACGGAGCCAGATTGAGTTCTCCGTCCGGCGAAAGAAAGATGGTCTTTGCCTGACCAAGCAACGGACGAATCGGGCGCATTACCAGTTCGTCCAGTTTGCGAGCAAGCGGGCGCGGATCGGCGCGAAGGTCTTTGTCGCCGATGGCCTGCCGCAGCGACTGCGCAACAGCATCAATCTTCGCGACCTCGCCCAGGTCCGTCCATCGGGGCGCACCTTCTTTGAGCAGCACGTAAGCCAGGTAACGAGGCGGAGATTTTTGCCTTGTGCGAACATCCTCCGGTTGATATTGAGCAAACTCTATCAGCGCCGAATCTGGCGGCAACGCTATGCGCACATCCTCCAGAGTGACGGGCGGCAAGACCTGCGCGCGGAATTCAGCGCTGCGCGTGCTGATGGCTGATTGTAATTGCTCGAATTCCCGATTGAGTTTTTCGATTTCCACAAGTTGGCTGGCCGGGTCCTTGTCTTCTGACTTTTTAGATGCCAGCGCTGAAATCTGACTGGCTTTGTTGATCCACTGCTCAATCAATTCCGCTGATTCCCCTTTGGCGGATAAACGGAGCAAAGCGATGGTGCGATTCATCTCATCCAGCACGCGCCCCTTGCGTTGCAACAATGTCGTGAAAGCCAACAGCAACGCGTCGCTTGAATTTGGCGCGGCTTGGACGTGCAATGAAAATGTCTCCGACATTTCCTCCGCTGCCAGCGATAAGATTTTCATCTTCTGAAGTTCCGAACCATAAGCCAACAACCGTCTCAAGTCGGTTTCGGACATTCCAAGGGCCCTCCGTTGCGCTGCCACAGCCTTGTTTACTCGCCCGGTCAGCAAATGTAGCTTCCGCCAATCCCGGAGCAGACTGGCGAATTCAGGAGAATCTCCGGTCATTTCCAGCACTTTCCGCGCCTGCTCGAAGTTTCGCTCCGCATCTTCGTACCGTCCTCTGGCAAAGGCGAAATTGCCCCGCTGCTGATAGGCAGTCGCCCAAACTTTGTCGTGCGGAAGTCTGTTGGTCGTTTTGTATTCCTCCAACAGTTTTTGTTGGTAGACATCCGCCTGGGCGAAGTCGCCCCTTCGCTGGTTGAGTTCCGCCAGACTGTATAGCGCCAGTGCCTTGGGATCGGATTCCATGTGATCGCCCACCGGATGTTTCTCGACAATCGGCAACACTCGTTGAAAGCAGACCTCAGCCGCTGCCAATTCTTGTTTATCCATCAGCATCTGTCCGTGGTTGATCAGCAGCGGACACAACATCGGGTATTCGGGGCCTTCCGCTTTTTCCATCAGTTGAACCGCTCGCTGATACATTTCGGCGGCGCGCGGCTTGTCACCAAGCGCCTCGATGCTGATTGCCCACCCACCAATCACCGAGGCGACATAAGAATGCTCCCTCCCTACATTCTTTACGACAATGTCCATGGTCTTCTGAAACCACTTCTCGGCGCGTACCGGGTCAGCCAGTTCAGCCAACCAGTTGTAAAGCACGGCGACATGCAGATTATCCGGGCCAAACATGGCCTCGCGGTTGCGCGCGGCGATTTCCAGCAATTGCTCCCGCCGTTCTAAATCCCGGTGATAGCCACGTGACGCGTAAGCGTTTTGAAGCACGATGGCCAGGTTTCCGATGTCACCGGCATCCGGGGGCAGCAATTTCAGATAAGTCGCCAACGTTGGTTCGCCAAGCGCAATCGCTTCGTCAAACTTTCTTTCCTGTTCCGACAGGTGAGAGGCTTTTCTCTGATTTGCCTCCGCTGTTTGTAACGCGCGATCCGTTTCTGTGGCGGGGCGCAACTCCGCAATCTTCAGTTCATAAATGCTAGCCGCTTTTTGATCGGCCTTTGCGCTTAATTCCAGTCGGTAAGCGTCAGATGTTTCAATCACGCGCTTCAAATTCTGGAGTAATCCTGCAGAAACCGCTCTGCCACCACGCCATTGCCGGTAAATCAATTCTCCTTCCGAGCTATAAAGCGCCAGTTGAGCGGAATTTTGAGAAAAGACAGCCTCGAACATGACAAACATTCCGGCCTCTAGCCTGACCTGATAGCTGTAATTTTTCCCAGCAGGTATTTCGTGTTTAACCGTCTGGTTCAACTCCAAAACCGGCAAATCCTGATTGTCAGTTGAATTGTCGCTCTGACCGTTGGCTTTCCCGCCGTCAGCCAGCAGCCAGGCCAGCACAGACAACAACACCGCCGCAAAAGATAAGCAATGAACAAATCGGCGAATGACGAAACGCTGAGACACGGCTTTCCCCCCTGAAATTGTGGTGGTTACGGTTTGATTTGACCTTGGCAAGGCAGACGAACTTTACAGAACAGCTCGCTTTTCTCCAAGCAACAGCCAACCTGGTCAAAAATTTTTCTGCAACGCGGCTGGCCGAATTTACACGTGAAAGCGACAAGGCGCTGTTCCTGTCCGTGCAGTTGGCGGAACTGGGAAAAACGCCTGCGTCAGGTGCGAAGCCGCCAACGCACTGGCTTGGCAAGGCGTTTTGCGTTGCGGCTTTGCGCCAATCGAAAAGCTGCTGCTCGAAAAAATCTGCGCGACAGCGAAATTTTTCTGCAACGGCAAACACCGTTTCGACACGTAGCGATGAAAACGAAAAAAATCGTGAGCTGTTTTGCGCGCGGATTCCGCATTTACTTGTGCAGCGCAAATTCGCGCTTCAAAAAGCGTCCCGGCCTGCGGCAGCGTCCTCAGACAGCCAGGAAAAATAGCAAGATGGGGCTTATGAATCGTGTCTGATCTTTTTTTCAGAGCCAGGCTGTAAGGAACCCCGTTTGACTTAGCTCTGAAATAAAGCAAACGACTCAATACCAAATCAATTGGAGGATTTTTCCATGTTTCAAATTCGTTATGCAGTTTGCTTCGCCATAACTGGATTAGCAGCGCTTCTGTCCGGGTGCAACCCCGCTCCCGTGGTTGTGGTGCAGGACAAGGACGGTACGACGTCGCCAATTTCGCGACCCGGAGTGTCAAGCCTGAAAGGGGAATATGAGATGAATGTCGTTTGTGACACCAACCCCGAACTCCGTATCAAGAAGGTCACGGTCACAGACAGCAAAACCATTTTCAACCTTGTTTTCAAAAGCGAGTCCACCTCCTGGATTCGTACTGCGGCGCCCGGCCAGCAGACGGCATTTTACATCGCGGATCCGGACAGCAGAGCGGAATACAAGCTACTCAATGTCGAGGGAATAGCGATGGAACCATCGCAAACTTCTTTGGAAGAAGGTGAATCTGTCACCTTTAAGCTGACTTTTGAAAGAATCCCTGATTCTCTCAGTACGTTCCACCTTATTGAGGGTAAGACAAATTCATTAAGCCAAGATGGGATGCCAACTCGCAGTTGGACATTCATGAATGTGAAATTGAAATAGTCCGATTTCGCTTTAGGCTGTGACCAACCGTCAGTTTGAAACATGCGTGTAAAATCCCTAACTCGATTGGAGGAAGAATTCATGATGAAGAAGAAATACATTTATGTTTTGTTTTTATTCGCGCTTTCTGTACTAACTGCCTTTACCAGCCAGGCGCAAACGCAATGGAATGGCCGTCGAGAAATCGGCAACACTCAAACTACTCCCGCCAAATATGTTGGCAAGTTGGTGATAGTTTGGCCCAACGGTAAGCAATCTGTTGGGAGCGGAGTCCTGATTGGGCCTCATCATGTGCTGACTGCCGGGCACGCGATCTATAACTATAGCCGGGGAGGGTTTGCTAAAACGATATTGTTTACTCCGGCGTTACACGGACAAATCACTCCTTTCGCTGTTGCGTTTGCTAGGAGGCTGGAAGTCCCACGGCGTTATTTTGAGTCACGTGGCAGAGACAAGGCTTACGATTTAGGGTTAATCTCGGTCAACTTAAATTTTTCCGTTCAGCCGGGATACATGAAGTTCGATATGGTAAGCCCTTCAGTTTTGGGGAGGATCAATAGAATCGATGCAAACATGAACGGGTATGACGCCGATTTGTTCGGAGGAACTCATCAACTGATGAGGACATCGAGGATGGGCAGGACGGCACCTTGGTCACAAGAATTTGTCGCCACCTGGTTCTCGGCCGGCGGAGCGAGCGGCGGCCCAGTCTGGATAAACATTGGGGGAACCCCGACTGTTATCGGCATAAATACCGTCGGCTTCACCATTGGCAATACATCCAAAGGAGTGCTGCTGAACGGAAACACCTTACCCTGGATCAAGCAATTCATCGCAAGCTGGTAGATATTTGTGTATTGGGGTAACGGGACAGGGTTTCTTGTAACTCAACCGAAGCTGGTCACGTTGCGCGACTTTTCTCTGTGACGTTCAAAGGCGAGTTCGATCAACCGATCTATCAACTGGCTGTAGCCCAGTCCGCTGGCTTCCCACAGTTTCGGATACATGCTGATCGAAGTGAAACCGGGCATGGTGTTGATTTCGTTCAGCAATAACTTGCCGGTTTCTTTTTCCAGAAAGAAATCCACACGGCCCAGTCCGCTGCCGTCAATTGCCTGAAACGCAGAAATCGCCAGTTGTTGAATTTCTGCGGTTTGCGCGTCGCTCAATTCTGCCGGTATCACCAACCGTGCGGCATCGGCGCTGATGTACTTGGCTTCGTAATCATAAAACTCGGCGGATTGCGGAACGATTTCTCCGGGCAAGCTGGCGATGGGTTCGTCGTTGCCCAGCACACTGACTTCGATTTCGCGCGCGTCAACGCCGCGTTCGACGATGATCTTGCGGTCGTATTTCGCCGCCAGAGCAATTGCCGCATTCAGACTTTTCGCATCGGTCGCTTTGGAAATGCCGACCGATGAACCCAGGTTGGCCGGTTTGACGAAATAGGGAAATCCGAGTTCTTCGGCAACGCGCAATTCCACGAGTAACGGGTCGGCTTCCCACTGCGAGCGCAGAAAATGCGTGAATTCGACGATTGGCAAACCGGCTTCGCGGAACAGTCGTTTCATGACGACCTTGTCCATTCCGGCGGCAGAACCCAGCACACCGCATCCGACATAGGGCACATCGGCCATTTCCAGCAAGCCTTGAATCGTTCCGTCTTCGCCGTAAGTGCCATGCAGCACGGGAAAAATCACATCCAGTTTGTCGCGTTGGCCGGAAACTTTTTCGCCGCCGATTCTCGCCAATCCTTTTTCCGTCGGGTCGCCAAAAATCGCCACGTGCTGATCGGCGTTGATCATCACCGCGCTGGGCAGCAGATTCGTCGCTTCGCTGGAAGCCAGCCACTTGCCTGCTTTGGTGATGGCGATGGGAACGACTTCGTATTTGTCGCGGTCGAGCGCGTTGATGATGGATTCCGCCGACCGCAGCGAAACTTCGTGTTCGCCGGAACGCCCGCCGAAAATGATTCCGACTCTGAGCTTGCTATCCAATCTGTCTCCTGGAGTTTTAGGAAAGGGAAACCACAAAAAGCGCAAAAAACACAAAAAAGAACGACGATGATTTCTTTTGTGCCTTCTGTGTTTTTTGTGGTTGATTATGTTTTGCCATCACATGATTTTTTTGCCGAACGCCGACAGGATCAGTTGCACACCCAATTCTGCTGTCTTGTTCGATTCGTCGAGCACCGGATTCACTTCGGTCAATTCAAACGAAAGCATCTTGCCGGAATCGGCGACTTTCTCCATCGCCAGATGGCTTTCGCGGTACGTCGGGCCGCCGGGAACCGGAGTGCCTACGCCGGGCGCGAAGTCAGGGTCAACGAAATCCATGTCCATCGTCACGTGAAAACCGGCGGTTCGCCGCGAAGCCAGTTCAATCGCTTCATCCATAACGGAACTCATGCCGCGTTCGTCCAGTTCGCGCATTGTCACCACGCGAATGCCGGAAGCTCGCAGCGCGATGGCTTCGTCGGGGTCAACGCTGCGCGCGCCGATCAACACGCAATCTTCGGCGTACACTTTCGGCGCGAAGCCACTGATTTCCGTCAATTCCTTTGCGCCTTTGCCCAGAATCGCGGCGAAGGGCATGCCGTGAATGTTGCCGGATGGAGAAGTGTCCGGCGTGTTCATATCGCCGTGCGCGTCAAACCATATAACGCCGACCCGCTGGCCGCGTTTGTGATGGAACGCCGACAATCCGCCGACGCTGCCAATGGCGATGGAATGATCTCCGCCCAGAATGATCGGCGTCGAACCAGCGTTGAGGGCGGCTTCGACCTGATCGGCCAATGTCTGACAAGCGGCTGTAATTTCAGGCAGGTATTTCGCATTGCCGTCTGTGATGTTCATCATCTCCGGATTGCGAACCGGGATATTGCCGGCGTCGGTGACTTCGTAACCGAGCGTTGCCAATCGTTCGTTCAATCCGGCAACGCGCACCGCCGATGGCCCCATATCCACGCCTCTGCGGTCAGCGCCCAAATCCATCAACACTCCGATGATGGTGGCTTTCTTTTGCGGATTCATGTTGCTCCTCTACTTCACGGCTTTGATCAAGGCGAAAACGCGGTCGTGTTTGCTGCGCTGCCGCAAAGCGCGAACGACAGTTTGATTGAACCCTGCTTCGTTCAGCAGTTGAATGATTTCCTTGCTGGAACGAAATTGGGCTTCGGCTTCGGCGGCGTCACGCGCGATGAATCGGTAATAGCTTCGCCGCACGGATTGCAGCAACGCGTTGGGTTCGATTTCCGGCGCCAATTCATCAGCAATCAGCAATCGTCCACCATCGGCCAGCACGCGATACATTTCTGCCAGATACTGCTGGCAATTCGGCAGACGATGAAGCGCCATTCCCGACGTGACCAGATCAAAACTGCCGTCGGCGAATTTCAATTTGTCCACTGGCATGACCTGCCATTCGGTTTTCAAAGTCGCTTTGGCCGATTGCGCGGCCAGCCGCGCCGCTTCGACTTTTTCGCGCGTTTCGTCCACGCCTGTGATTTTGCCTTCCTGGCCGATTTTGCCGACGAATTGCCGAGCCAGAATTCCGGTTCCGGTTGGCGCGTCCAATACGCGCATGCCTGGAAACGGGTCAGCAGCTTCGATAATTTGTGCGATGGTTGTTTTGTAATCCAACCCGGTTCGCCGCTGAAAATCATCGGCGATGTTTTGTTCAAACTGGCTGAGCCATGTGTCAATGATCGCCGATTTAGGCTTCGCCGAAGTTTCGGTTTTCGGTGATGTTTGGCCCAGCAACAGTGAGTCTTCGTTTCGAGTCATGGGGCATTTGTCCTCAGAAGGGGGAAGCTTCACGGAAGGGGGAAAACAGAAAATCAAAAGGCAAATCTCAAAAATCAAAAGGCAAAAATACCGGAATAAGTTCATTTTTCATTTTCGATTTGCCAATAGTCATTTGTCATTGCTCGGACTATTACGGCCACACGGATTTTTGACTTTTGAGATTTGCCTTTTGATTTTTGATTTCAGTTTAAGGTTTCAGCCGGTACAGCATGCGCGGGAAGGGGATGGTTTCGCGCACATGTTCGATGCCGCAGAGCCACGTCACGCAACGTTCTATCCCCATGCCAAATCCGCCGTGCGGCACGCTGCCGTATTTGCGCAAATCCAGATACCAGTCGAAAGCTTCGGGCGGCAATTGATGTTCGTGAATGCGTTGCAGCAGCAATTCGTGCGAAGACATGCGTTCGCCGCCGCCTATGACTTCGCCATAACCTTCCGGCGCCAATACATCAACGCACAATGCCAAGTCAGGCCGCTCAGGATCGGGTTCCATGTAAAACGCTTTCACTTCCGCCGGATACCTATGCACCATCACAGGCTTGTCGTATTGCGAAGAAATGTAGGTTTCATCCGGCGCACCAAGATCGCCGCCCCATTCAAACCGGTTTTCCAGCTTTCCTTCGGCGTGCGCCTGTTGAAGCATCTTCACGGCGTCGTCGTATTGCAATCGCGGGAACGGCGGGACGATTGCTTCCAGCTTGGAAACATCGCGCTCCAACACTTTCAATTCTTCCTGCCGGGTTTCCAGCACTCGGCTGACAATGTAGCTGATGAAGTTTTCGGCCAGCTCCATCACGTCGTCCAGCTTGGCGTATGCGACTTCCGGCTCGACCATCCAGAATTCGGTCAGGTGGCGGCGCGTCTTTGATTTTTCGGCGCGGAACGTCGGGCCGAAACAATATACTTTGCCAAACGCGGCGGCGGTCGCTTCGTTGTACAACTGACCCGATTGAGACAAATACGCTTTTTCGTCGTCGAAGTAATTCACCTCGAACAAGGTCGAAGTCCCTTCGCAGGCGGCAGGCGTGAAAATCGGTGTGTCGCACAACGTAAAGCCGTTGTTGTCGAAAAAGTCCCGGACGGATTTGATGATCGTGTGGCGAACACGCAGGATGGCGTGCTGACGGCGCGAACGCAGCCACAAATGGCGATGATCCATCAGGAATTCGACGCCGTGTTCTTTGGGTGTGATCGGATACTCTTCGGTCAGATTGACGATCTCGACCGTCTTGATGTCCATTTCGTACACGCCGGGCTTTTTCGGATGCTCGCGCGGCACGCCGGTGACGATGATCGAAGATTCCTGCGTCGCACGTTCGGTGTTTGCCCAGGTTTCTTCGCTCACGTCTTTTTTGGAGACGACACCTTGAATGATGCCGCTGCCGTCGCGGACTTCCAGAAAGCCCAGCTTGCCGCTCGACCGTTTGTTGTACAGCCAACCTTTAATGGTGATGTCTTCGCCAAGGTGTTTGGAAATGTCAGAGATGTATGTTTGCTTCATTTTGATTCCAGTTATGTTTTAGTGGCCAGGTAAAGAGTTTCTTCGTAAACGTCCAAACCGACAAGCAGCCGATCCATGCATCCAGTTCTGCCAAGCAGATTGCGTTGCAATCCGGGAAGCGCAGCAAAGAAAACCATGCTTTCAATTTTGATGCCGAGAAATTGCAGGATGACGGTATGCCCGAATGTGTCAAATGACCAACCGAGCGAAGACAAACGAAGCGGAAAGCCGCTTTCGATGTTCAAGTCCAGCCGCTCGCCAATTTCGCGTTGGAAAAGACAATACTCGGCTCCAGGATCGAATTTGCTATCAATCTCAACAATCCGAGCGCCAGCCGCCACACGCGCAGGAATAGTAATGCCAATATCAGTGGTTCGGTATTGATGTCTAATGTTGAAATCAAGCGCGTATTCCATCAGCTTAGAATCCGGCGAAATGTAAGTTGGGGTCTTCCACCAAAAGTACCAGAGGCAATTCAATTCCCAGAGCGTCCACTTTATCAAAAACCTCTTTGGCGCTATTGCCATAAGCAATTAGTTGATCGCCTTCAAGCGCTACCCACTGGCCGATATATTCACTCCGATGTTGCCTCAACCATTCGTATTCTTGCGCACGGTCATTGAACTCAGCATTGACGCTGATGATCCTGGCAGGCGGAATTTTTACTTCCGCCTGGGGCGTTGAATCATCCGATTGGCGATCCGGGAATTCGCTTCCGCCAAGATTGCGATTCAGGATCGCAATCAGTTTCTGACGCTCCACCGCTGGTAGTTGATTAACCTGAGCAAGTATGTTTTCAGCAGTGATAATCGGCATAAACTTCCTCCGCGAATTGGTCAGCGAGTCTGAACCTCGATCAATTGCTTGTTTTCTTTTTTCCAAACCTTAGCACAAAGAACGCAACGATGATGTTTGTTCGGATTTGGCTTTGACAGCGAATCCAATCGCCCGCCGCAACCTGGACAAGAAGCCAAAAAGAGGGTGGGCAGCCACCAGAAAATGTCGCTAACCAAATTTGTAGCTGCCTCGAACAACCACATTGCATTAAAGCTCGATCAAGGCGTTTTTGAGAGATGGATATTCTTTCATCCCTGGTTTGTTCATCGCGCGCAGCACAGTCGCCACTGCCGGGATAATGTATTGTTCATAAACTACACCACGTCCGACGACTGCCGTTTGATACGAAAACGTTCCGATGGCTTTCAATTGCCGTTGAATGGTCATCAGGTCGAATTCGTATCGAAAATCTTCGGTTTCAATTTTCGGCAAGCCCATCTTTTCGCGCAAGCTCAGAAACAAATCCTGATGTTCCAAAACCCAGCTTTCATCCACCGGTTGCAGTCGGCGTTCGACCAGCAGCGGAACCAGATCATACGTCGCCGGCCCCATTCGCGCATCCTGATGGTCAATGATTCGTAATTCTCCGCTGGCGTCTACCATCAAATTCATCGCGTGATAATCGCGGTGAGTCAATGCTTTGGGGCGTGTGCTCAATTCGGCAGCAATGGACTGCAATTCACGTTTAATCGCTTCGGATTCTGCCTCCGGGAATTGGCGCTGACGATAACTGCCAAAGAAATGATCGAAGAAATAATTCAATTCCCACGACAGTTTGTCTTCGTCAAATGCAAACCGGCTAGCGACGGAATTCATAGTGTATGCAAGCATGGTTGCTGATTGAATTTGAGCTATTAGTTCAATCGAACGACGCATCATCTCTTTGATTCCTGTTACGTCGTTGCGAGCTTCAGCTTCTTTGAACCAGGTTGCCAAACTTATGTCGCCCAAATCTTCCTGTAAGATGATGCCTTCTTTATCGGCGACATCAATAATTTTAGGTACTGGCAAGCTAGCTTGTTCAAACAGCTTGGTGACATCTAGATACGTGTTTTCAAGAGGATTGAACGGCGCCGGGTATCGGCTAACGATCAATGTTTCTTGAGGTCGAGCAGCAGCGGCAATCCTGTAGTACTTGCGTGTCGAAGCGTCCGGCGTCAGCGGTTGGAACAGCACTTCGCTGACGGGTAAACCGAAATGTCGAGCCGCGAAAATGACGACCCGCTTTTCGCTCAGGCCACCAGTGGTTTTGGCCATTTCGCCGGGCAGCATTTCGGGCGCAGAGATATTGTTATGTTGTGTAGCAGCCATAATTGTTTGGTCAATCCTGTTGGCGGGGAATGCTGAGCCAGCGTCGCACGCGGCTGGCTCGGTCTCAAAAACGATGGCGGATGGTAGCATCAGCCGATTTTCACAACAAGATTCTCGCCAACGACTTCTGCTGGTAAAGCTTTTTCAGGACGTTCGCCGTCGGCTGCCAAATCCGCGCGAACAATGACGGCATGGCTAAATTCTGCTCCGGCGGGAATCGTCACGTCATCGCCAACGACGCAGTTTGTTAAGCGAGCGTCTGCCTCCACTCGAACCCGTTTCCAAAGCACCGAATTGGCAAGTCGCGCCGAAGCATCAATCTGGCAGGCTTCGTCCATCACCACATTGCGGCTTTCGCGCAACAGGAATTCCAAACTGATTTCCAGGTAACGTTGCAAAGTGCTCAGTTCAAACCATGAACTTTCTTCGCTGGCAATGTGCGCGGCAATCACTTTGCCGTCGGCCATCGCCGCCGGATACACATCTTTGACTGAGTCGGAAAACACGCCGCGCGGAATGTAATCGAAAATCTCCGGCTGCATGAGGTGAATGCCTGTGAACATTAACGGTGGTCGGTGGTCGGTGGTTGGTGGTTGGTTGGCAGTCGGGAAGCCAGCGAATTCGGCGATGCGTCCGTCGTCGGTGATTTTGACTTCGCTGAAGCGTTCGCGTTTGGCGTTGGGTTTCAAAACCAAAGTTGCCAGCGCGCGTTTTTGGCGATGCGTTTCCAGCGCTGCTGCCAGATCAATGTCGGTGATGATTTTGCCGTTGACGACAGCGAAAGTTTCTTTGTTCAAAAGTTCGCGGACATTGTCCAGTGCGCCAGACGTTCCCAGAATTTCCGGCGCTTCGAGCGAATAATGAATTCGCACGCCGAAACGCGCCCCGTCGCCGATTTGTTGGCGAACCGAATCCGGTTCGTGGTGCAGGTTGATGATGATGTCTTCAAATCCGTATCGGCGCAGGTAATCAATCGTGAAGCCAATCAGCGGACGGTTCAAAAATGGAATTGCGGGTTTGGTGCGGCCAATCGTCAGCGGCCACAATCGAGTGCCGAAACCTGCGGCCAGAATCATTGCTTTCATAATCGGTGGTTGGTGGTTGGTGGTCGGTGGTCGGTTGCTGAAGCTTCTTGGAACGTCATATCGCTGAATGGTTTATTTTGCCGGGCGCAATCGGCGATTTGTAACGCCAGGTAACTTTCCAGCACATAATCTTCGCGATGAATGCCGAGCAGATTGACAGCTTCGGCAATCGCGTTTTCTTCGCCTTCGAGTTCGATGAAATTGCCGATGGGCGTTTCGTCAAACATCACGTGCAACCGGGCTGCGCTGGGCAATTCGGCTCTGTAAACCGTTCGATGTTTTTGATACCGAAACCATGGAGTGAATCCCAGTCGTTCAAACAGCGCCAGCGCGTTTTTCGGATCGTCGAGCGCGGTTTCCAGTTCCAATCGCTTTTTGAATTGTGATGCTGCTTCTTCGGGAGCGGCTTTTTCCTTATACGTCAGCAAGCCGGTTTGGCCGGTCTGCCGAACGCGCAACACCGCCAGCTTTTCGCCGAGTTGTTTGTTCGCAGTGTCCAACAACCAGTTGTCTTCAAAGTGGCGAGGCGTTTCCAACTCCAGAACAATTCCGGCTGCGGTCAACGGTTCAATGCTGTCGAATCGAAGCTTCACCTCAATTTCGTGATTGCGGAAAGGAGCTTCAGTCATAGGTTTAGATCAAGAGAGAAGAAAGCCTGGAAAAGAAAATCCGCAATCCGCAATCCCAAATCCGCAATCAAGCCGCTCCGGCCAGATGTTCGGGAACCAGATCGAAAGTGCCGGGAGCGACCTTGCGGAAACGCTTGCTGCGGCTCAGAGAAACGGCGAGCGTAATCAGTTGGTGTTGGCCGCGAAATTCAAATCCTCCGGCGGCCATCCGGCGATAAATTTCGCTGACGTGCAGTGGGCCGTCGGCTTCGCGCAATACGATGGTCGCCGCCTGCGGAATGCGAAAATCCGTGAAGCGAACGTTGCTGTTTTTTTCCGATTGTTCCAGTTTGGCGACTTCGGCTTCGATGTCGGGTTCGCCCGACGAGCGGAAATCGCCGAAGTCCGGCTGGGTTGAGTAAGAGTCTGTTTTGTGATCGAAGGAAAAGCTGGAAGTTCGCGGTTGCTGAAATTGTTTGTCAGCAGGCAACAGCATGCGCAGCAACGCGGTTTCGTTGCGTTCGATCATGGCGTCGAGTTCGGCAAGCTGCGAACGCAGCGAAGCCGATTCCATTTCCAGGTCGGCCACCTTGAGTTGAATTTTTCGCTTTGCTTCGCGGTATTCGCTGAGCGACCGCTGAAGCGCCGCCAATGCTGCGTCATTCATAACTCAATCAATTGTCGCGTTCGATGATGTATTGCGCGATTTCCGCCAACGCCCGCCGGTACAGGTTGTCCGGGAAAATCTTCAGGACTTCCTGCGCGCGTGCAGCGTAAGCATAAGCTTCGTCGCGGGCTTTTTCCAATTCGCCGCATTCGGCCAGAATGGCCAGCACTTCGCGTGCGCGCGCGGTTTCGCCGGGCGGTTCGTCCATAGCCGCGCGGACTTGCGGAGCGAACTGCGGGTTCGACCGCAACAGCCGAATCAGCGGCAACGTGACCTTGCCTTCGCGCAAATCGCTCAGCACGGGTTTGCCCAGCTTTTCCACGTTCGAGGTGAAATCCAGCAGATCGTCAACCAGTTGAAACGCAATGCCCAGATTCAACCCGTATTCAGCCAGCGCGCGGCATTGTTCCGGCGAAGCGCCGCGCAAAATCGCTCCGACACGGCAACTGGCGCTGAAGAGGTAGGCGGTTTTGCGAATGACGATTTCCAGATGCTGCTCTTCGGTGATGCGCGTGTTGCCGATCAGCGTCAACTGTATCAATTCGCCTTCGGTCATCTTGCGCGTGGCTTCGGTCAGCGCATCCAGCAATGCAAGGTTGCGTTGTTGCAGCGCGGTTTCAAACGCCGACATGTACAGCCAATCGCCCATCAGCACGGCGATTTCGTTGTTCCATTGCGCTGAAACCGCCCGCCGGCCTCGACGCATTTCCGCGCCATCAATCACATCGTCGTGAACCAGCGTGGCCGTGTGCAGAAACTCCATGACCGTGGCCATTTTGATGACCGAATCGTCAACCTCTTCGCCGAAGATTTTGGCGGCCAGCACTACCAACGCAGGTCTGACACGTTTGCCGCCGGTCTGGTGAAGGTATCTGCCGATGTGAGCGATGATCTGAATGTTGGAGCGAGCCTGCCGCTCGAATTCCTCCTCGACGCGCTGCATGTCGCGGGCGATCAAACTGAAGATTCGCCCGGCGGTGGTCGCTTCGCGCGAAGAAGATGCTGATACAAGTGTTGCCATAGTTTTGGGTTGCCGGTTGTCGGTTGTCGGTTGTCGGTTGTCCACCGATCACCGATCACCGATCACCGGCAACTGCCTCAATTCGATCTGTAATTCGTGAACTGCATGTCAATGCCGAAATCGTGAGTGCGCAGGGCGGCGATCACTTCCTGCAACACGTCGCGGTCTTTTCCCGCAACGCGAACCATGTCGCCTTGAATCGAAGCCTGAACTTTCAGCTTGGTGTCTTTGATGAATTTGACGATTTCCTTGGCTTTGTCCTGCGGGATGCCTTGTTGCAGCGTGATGCGCTGGCGAACCGTGCCGCCCAACGCCTGTTCGATCTTGCCGTATGTCAGCCCTTTCAGCGGGACGCCGCGTTTGACGAATTTCGATTGCAGAATGTCGTTCAGACTTTTCAGTCTGTATTCGTCGTCCGAAGTCAGCAGGATTGCTTCCTGGCCTTCTTCTTCGATGCTGCTTTTGCTGCCTTTGAAATCGAAACGAGTTAGCACCTCTTTCGTCGCCTGGTTGATGGCGTTGACGACTTCGGCGTGCTCGATTTGGGAAACGATGTCGAATGTATTTTGCTGCGCCATAATTCACAAAACCTTGCCAGAGCCACCGCGCGCAAAGCTGATGGAAAGTCGAATCTTGACAACTTCAGCACAGCTTGATCGGGGTCGGCTCAATGCTTTTGTTCAACTTGTCTTGCCTGTGACTCTGCATAAGGTAGGGACGATGTTGTAACCCGCCGCTAAATCCATTGTCAATGCGGGCGATCTTGAACCGTCTAAGTCAATCCGAACAGCGTCTTGAAATTAGAGCTTGTGACACTGGCGATTTCCTCGACGGAGATTTGTTTCAACTCAGCCAGCTTTTTGGCCGTTTCGACGACAAAAGCCGGTTCGTTGCGTTTGCCACGATACGGCATCGGAGCCAGAAACGGGCAATCGGTTTCGATCAGCAGCCGATCCATCGGCACAGACCGCGCCACGTGGCGCAACTCTTCCGCTGTTTTGAACGTCACCACGCCGGAAAACGAAATGTGAAATCCCAAGTCCAATACAGCGTCCGCCAGCGTTTGAGTTCCGGTGAAACAGTGAATGATGCCGCCTATTTCCGAACCGCCGACTTGCGCCCAGTGTTCGCGCAAGATGGAGATTGTGTCAGCTTCGGCGTCGCGTGTATGAATGATGACCGGCAGCCGCCGTTCAATCGCCAGTTCCAGTTGGCGACGAAAGACCTGTTGCTGCACGTCGCGCGGGCTGTTGTCGTAATAATAATCCAGGCCGATTTCGCCCCAGCCGATGACTTTCGGATGACGGCTGCATTCCAACAAGGTTCGTTCCAGTTCCGCATTGTACAAACTGGCTTCGTGCGGATGCAGGCCTACAGCGGCGTAAATGAAATCGTGTTGTTCAGCCAGCCGTAGTCCCGGTTCAAGCGAACCTTTGCCAACGTCGCTGCCGGCAATTTCCAGCATCAATTCGACTCCGGCTGCGTGCGCGCGCGCGATGACTTCGTCGCGGTCGGCATCGTAATTCGGCACGTCCAAATGAGAATGGGAATCTATGAACATCGTCAGACTTTCTGCGGTCAGTCGTTTTTTCGGTCAATTGCGCTACGCCGTAAAATACAGAAGGATACGCTTTACGACAATTGGCGGCTGAACTGTGGACAAAACAGGATTGCCATGATTTTTTTTCAGGATGAACAAGACTTTGGCAACATCACATCAACCACTGTTTCTGATTCTGTAAATCCTGAAAGAAATCCTGCTCATCCTGTCTAAACGTTTTGTGGCTTGATATGCAAACTTCTACAGATTTCATAGTGATTGGTAGCGGCGTCGCCGGATTGCGCGCCGCTCTGGAATTGGCCAAAGGCGGTCGCGTTACCGTTTTGACCAAAGACCGGTTGGACGAATCGAACACCGAATACGCTCAGGGCGGAGTTGCCGTCGCGCTTTCGGACGACGACGAAATTGATCTGCACGTCGAAGACACGCTGATTGCCGGAGCAGGTTTGTGCGACGAAACAGCCGTCCGCGTTTTAATCGCCGAAGGGCCGCGTTACATCACCGAGCTGATTGATTGGGGAGCGCAATTCGACCGCGAAGGCGGCGAATTGGCCTTCACGCGCGAAGCGGCACATTCGCGGCGGCGCATCCTGCACGCGCACGGAGATTCCACCGGACGTGAAATCGTTCGCGCATTGATCGCCGCCGCCAAAAAACATCCGAACATTCAGTTGACGGCGCACGCTGCGACGATTGGCTTGACGGTCGAAAATGGGCGTTGTGCCGGAGTGCAGTTCATTGATCCCAGCGAAAGTTTACGCCGCGAAGTCTTCGCTCGCGCGGTGGTGCTGGCGACCGGCGGAGCGGGGCAGTTATTCGCGCAAACGACCAACCCGAGCGTGGCGACTGGCGACGGAATGGCTATGGCGTATGCCGCTGGAGCGATGATGTGCGATCTGGAATTCGTGCAGTTTCATCCAACTGTGTTGGCGCTGGCCGGAGCGCCGCGCTTTTTGCTCAGCGAAGCTCTGCGCGGCGAAGGCGCGATTTTGCGGAATCACGACGGCGAAGCTTTTGCGAAAAACTATGACGAACGCGGTGAGCTTGCTCCGCGCGACATCGTCGCTCGCGCCATTGTTGCCGAAGCACAGCGAACGAATCAGAACTGCATGTTTCTGGATTTGACGCACCTCGACGCCGCATTTTTGCGCGAACGTTTCCCGAAAATCTTTGAAACGTGTTTGCGGTACGGGCTGGATATGGCCAAAGACCTGTTGCCGGTCAGCCCAGCCGTGCATTACGTGATGGGCGGAGTTCGCACAGACACGCACGGGCGCACGACTTTGCCGGGGTTGTACGCCGCCGGAGAAGTCGCCTGTACGGGCGTTCACGGAGCCAATCGGCTGGCCAGCAATTCCTTGCTGGAAGGGCTGGTGTTCGGCGCGCGCGCCGGAGCCGCTGCGCTCGGCGATGCATTGCCTTCTCCCGCCAAAGCGGAATCCGAACCGATTGAATTCGATTTATCCGACTGGCGATTGGATCAACGCGCCAAAGCTCGCGTGCAGGAATTGATGTGGTGGAAAGTCGGCTTGATCCGCCGAGCCGATGAGTTGCAATCCGCCATCGCGGAATTGACACATCTGGCAGAAGAAAAGGTCAACCAGCGAACCCGAAACTTCGTCACGCTCGCCCGATTGATGGCCGAAGCCGCCCTGTGGCGCGAAGAAAGCCGCGGCGGCCATTTCCGCGAAGATTTCCCCGCGCGCGACGACAAAAACTGGCAAGTGCATTCGGCGCAACAACTCGACCAACCGATCCAATCTTTGGAGCGAATAAGCGAATGATAAGTCTGGTGAACGCTGTTTACTCCGCTTGCCATTTTCACGGACTTCCTCCGTGATCTGACAATAGCCTCGGTTTGACATCAGGCCTCTCTGATTAAAGCTACGAGGTCAGACATCTCGCTCCACGTGGGTAGTCCGACGATCAGCATGAGCAGAGCGTGAATCGCGTTTGTCACGTCCGAATCATCAAACTCGCCTTTGTCAAAAAAGGTTTGATAGGGTGTGGCCAAGCTTCACGCTGCTGCGCCCGGTAATCAAAATACAATCAGCCACAACGCCTGACAAAAAAGAATCACCGCCGTATTCCACAGCACTTGCAATCCCTCGGCGATTGCAGCCATTGGCTCCGACACACCTGAAAAAACAAACGGAATGATGTCTGAATACACCACCATCAATAAGGCCATGACCTGATACACCGAAATCTTTTCCGCCTTGCCACGCATATTCGCACGAAGCGTTTCCGACAAAAAACGCCAAAGCTGCGTTGACAGCAAAGTCATCAACATAGCGGTTTTGAAATGTGATTGAAGAAAAAGATAAGTTCCTGCCAGTCCGATGAATACAAAAATGACTGAAGTGATGGTCTGCACTGGAACCAGCCGCACGCCTTCCAGTCGGCCTTCGTAGGCAGCTTTTTTGGTTGCGCCCGAAAAGGTAAAGCTCCGCGCATCAGCTTGCCGGCGGCGGAATGTTCTTGCGGAACATCCAACCGGGCTTGTAAATCCCGGATCGTGTTCTTCATACCGGACAGTTCAATCAGATCCGCGGCGTTTTAGCGCAGAGTTTGCAAAAGCGCGCGACAGTAATCGTCATTGCGAACTCGTAAAAAGTCTTGATACCGGCGGCTTTGCCGTGTGCGCTTTGTCCGCGCCAAAATGGCATTCAACAATTGATTGCTTGTATCCTGGCGAACATAAAAATTCGGAATGCCAATCGCCGCCCCGAAAAAGACCTGTCGCCGTTCGCTTTCGATAAACAGCGTGTCGGGAATAGAACTGCGCGCCACCTGCCCCGTTGCCTGATATTTGAAACCCAGTGCGGTAATCAATATTCTTCGTCAAACTTTCAGGCGGGAATTTGCTCGATTCGTTCGGCGTGTTTCCGCGTCTTCGCGGCAAAGTAAATCCAACACCCGATTAACAGCGCGGCTGAAACGACGGCAACCAGCAACGACAGCGTCAAGAAAAACTCCAGAAAGTTTCCGTCGGATTGTGTTGCGCCGCGCGCCAGCATCACGGCGACATAGCCCAGATACCCGAACGAATCGGCCAGATACATCAAAAAGCCTATGTTGCCTTTGTCGCCGGTCATCGCCAGCAACCGCTCGAAAATCGTGGTGTGAACCGCAACATACGGCAGGTACAATCCAAGCCCGACCAACACCATCAACTGAAATCCATTGACCCAGCTTTGACGAAACCCAACCAGCGCCAATCCGACCAAAGCAAAGCCAGTCACCGAAGCCATCATCGCGGCGAAAAACGCCCGGCGGTTGTCACGAATCAACACCGCCAGCCCGTTGATGACGACAACGCCGAACATCACATAAATTTCCGAACGAGTGAACACAGACGGCGGCGCAGCCTGTCCCAGCCCTTTCCAGATTTCCGGCGCGAAATCGGCGCGCACGCTTCGCAAAATCGTCAACAGCAAATACGCGCCCACCAGCAGCGACAAACCTGTGGCGTATTTCAAAAACAATCGGCGACGGTCTTCATAAGTCATCGGCGCGCGTTCGTGGCGATGTTGGACATCGGCAACTGTCGGCGGCGGAATCATCGCCAACATCCACGTACACAGCAGCAACGGAACGGCGAACACTGCGCCTGCGGCAAACGGCATCCAGAACTGATTGACGCCCGACGCCAGCAAATATGCGCCAACCGATTTCGTCACGCCGTCGGCCAGAATAAAGCTGGCGCACAATCCGGCGGTCAACGCTTCGGTCGCGCGACGACCTTCCAGAAAACCAAGCACCAAACCGAACACCATTCCCAATGGCAATCCGTTGACGAACAAACACAGGAAATTCCAGGGAGCAGGAACGACAGCGAACAGCAACAACGCCGCTTGCGCGATGGCGACAAACAGCAACAGTGTCTGCGCGCGGCGGGCAGGCGGCATTTCAGATACCACGCGAATGCCCAAAAACTTCGACAACATGTAACCGAGCACTTGCGCTGTCACTAAAACGGATTTGTAGCTCAACCCTATCAGCGTGAATTCTTCGTACCCGGCAGAGGTGAACGGTTTGCGAAACCCGTACATGCAAAAATAGCTGCCAAACGCCGCGACAATGCACCAGATGGACAAACCTAGTTGACTGGCAGGCGGACGTAGTAACGAATGCTGTTCGGTTTGGGTCATTTGCGGTGTTCTGAGGAAAAAGAGGTTTAAGAATCAGTGCGAACAAACTGTTCCAGCAACGCGAGGTAAGAGTCCAGGCCGGGCGTTTCCAGGTCTTTGATTTTGCCTGCGTCGTCATACCGGCGCAGCCGTGCAGCCGCTTCACCATGTGGGTTTTGCTCAAAGATTGCGGCTTCTTCGTCAGTCATTATTCCGCCTTGTAATTGCAAACTACGCTGCGAAGCTTCCGATAAGCCGTCAAAATAATTCGGCACTTTCCAGCACAAAAATCGCTTGGCCGCGACGTGCAATCGGACCGGTTCGACGATTTCGGCAGTAAACCAGGCGGCAAGCCGATTGGCTCCGAGTTCTTCGTGCCGGGCATCCACGCCGCGTTCGGTGATGTCTTCGCCCAGGTCGTGAACCAAATGGCCGTAATCGTGCAGCAAACAAGCCGCAACAATGTGCGGAGCTTCGTTGTTGCGGGTGGCAAACGCGGCACATTGCAGCGCGTGCTGAAGCTCTGTTACGTCTTCGCCGTATTGCCGATGACCGCGTTCATGATACAGCGCAAAAATGTCGTTGATGATTTGAGTTGGTTGCATGGCTTACTCCATCGAATCAACGATCATTTCAGCAATTCCGAACGACATGGTCATGCCGCGTCCGCTGGGACTGCCGATGATGGTGACGCCGGGCGTGGGCTGAGCGTTATAAGCGACTTCAGTCGGATGTTTGGCATACACGCCCTGCCAACGCGAAGCGATGTGCAGGTTCGGCAGGATCAAAAAATTCCGCAGGTAATCCAGGATCAACCGATCAATTTCGTCTTTGTCGAAAGGCGTGATGTCGTCACCGTATTCGTGCGAATCGCCAAGCGTGATTTCGCCGCTGCCGTGTTGCGAAGCCATGACGTGAATGCCGTATCGGACATAATCAGGCAACTCGCGTTCGAATCGCTCGCGCAAGACTGGCAGCGAAGGGCAATCGTTGAAGCACGGGTAATGGCAAAGCGTCAATCCGGCGGCCAGCATCGGCCCCAGTTTTACGTCCGCGCCGTACGCCTGCGAACGCATCATCTGCAACTTGACGCGAACCATTCCGCTGGCGGCGAAGGTTTCAGGGTACAGCGTTTGGAAATCTTCGCCGGAACAAACGATCAAACGGTCAGCCTGCCATTCGCGTCCGCCCGCCGTGACTTTTGGTTGATCGTACGCCGTCACAGCGCAGTTGAATTCAAACCGCACGCCGAAGGTTTTGTTCAACCAGCCGGGCAGCGCGGCAATCACCTGACGCGGATCAACGCACACTTCGGTCGGACTCCACATTCCGCCAATCAAGTTGTCGGGATTGACCAGCGGCGATTGCGACAAAATTTGCCGGGCATCGCGCCATTCGCAATCGTACCCGGCTTGCGGAGCCGCATTGATGAATTCGCGCAACACGGCGGCTTCGTCGTCTCGATACGCCAGATGCAACGAACCAGTGTGTTCGTGCCAGATGCCGCTTTGCTCTAAAACTTCCACCCAGATGTCGCGGCTGCGAAGCGCGCGGCGATGCCATTCACCAGCCCACAATCCAACCGGCCACAGCATGCCGAAATTTCGCACCGACGCACTCATCGCTCGCTGGTTGCGTTCAAAAACGATCACACGCCTGCCGCGTTTGGCCAGCGTGTAAGCGTGCGCCAATCCCATAATTCCCGCGCCGACAACGGCAACATCCCATTGAGTTTGATTGCTCATTCGACCGTTCCTGTTAAGGTTTTTCTCCGCGCGATAACCGCTGATTGATTTCGGCGATGGCGTGCGGCAGATCGGCAACACTGTCAATCACCAGATGCGCGCCCGCGTTCGACAATCGCAGGTAAGCTTGCTCCAGTCGCAACTGCAATTCTTCGGCAGACAGCGCAAGGATTTCGCGCTCGCTCAATCCAAGTTCATTGCCGGTTTTGGCCACACCGACCGCCCACATTCCTGCATTCAATCCTTCTTCGATGTCAACGATGGTGTCGCCGACTTTGACCGCAGCGGACGGCGGATACACGTTTAATTGCGCCAACACCTGCCAGCACATAAACGGAGCCGGACGCCCGACCGAAACCTGCGACGGCACAATCACACAATCTGTTTCGTATCCTTGACGACGAGCCTCAGCAGTCAGAATTTCCATCATCTCCGCTGTGTACCCTGTCGTCGAACCGATCTTCATGCCCAGTTGCCGACAAGCCGCGACAGCTTCGATCACTCCGGGAATCACATCGGCATAATCTTTCAAACAGGCTGTTTGCAATGGAATGAATTCCGCATACAGCGATTCGACATCGGCTTCGTTCGGTTGACGCCCGTGAACCTGTCGCCAGCGCTCAGCGACTGATTCCATTTGCAGAATTGCTTGCAAGTGGCCTTTTTTCGGAAAGCCCATCGGCTGGCGCGCCTGTTCCATCGTGATTTCCACGCCGTGCCGAAACAGCACATCCAGAAACACCGCCGCCGGAGCGCACGAACCGTAATCCACCGCCGTCCCCGCCCAATCCAAAATAACTGCTTTCAGCATTGATTCCCCAAACTTGAAGATTGAAATGTATGACCTGATGAAGCTCTTAACTCGCCGCTTCGGTTTCCGGCAAAGCGACCGCGTAGGTCGGTTCGATTTCCGTCCTGACCGGATACAATTTGACCAACGCCATTTCCACAACCCAGGCCATCAATCCTGAAACCGCTGCGCCCACAGGCCAGAATTGCCAGTAACTGCTGAACCAGGTTTTGCAGGATTCATAAGGCGTATGTGCGATGTTGACGTTCAATTCCGGCGCAGTGGTGTATCGCGTCACCAATTGCCAGAACAAAAACCAAACGAGCGCAGGCAGCCAGCTTTTGCCGGTCGCGCCAATTTTGCGAATGGCATAAATCGCCAGCAAAAAACCACCGAGATGTGACACCACCGAAGCGATCCAGAGCACTTGAAAAACCCAGGCGTCAATCAACCACATCGGCAATCCGATGACCAGCCAGATGACGGCCACGCGAATGCCCGAGCGCCAACCGGCAAACATCGCCACCGCCAACAGCAAAGTCGAAAGATGGCAGTTGTACATGATCCAGTCAGGCGTGCCTACGCTGATGTATTGCGACAGCCGATAAATGAAAATCAGCAACGGCACGATGCCAACCAACCGGAATTTTTTGTCTAACAATTCCTGTGAACCCATACCTGCACCTCAGTGGAATGAATTTACGACTTGTGAGAATACGTTTGGGAAGCGGCGCATTCAGGATGGCGTTCCAAAAACGAAGGCAAGGCGACTGCTGCTTTGCAGATGGCGACGCATAGATTTTCTTCTCTGGCCAGCACGGAGGTCATCTGCCGCCAGTTGACGCGCACTTCATTGAGCAGGGATTGTTCGTCAGCTTTTTGAAAGAACAGAAACACGTTGCTGCCGAGCTTTTCTTCAACACGCTGCAACACAATGGCGGCAGCTTTTTCATTGCTGACCGGGTCGCTCGATTCCAATTCACTCCAGAAGCCTGATTTGATGAGGGCATGTTTCAACCCCAGCTTTTCGCCTGCTCGCATAAACCTCTTCCTCTTTGATCGGTGGAAGTATAAACCGCAAGACAATAATATAATCGCTGTTAAAGTCACATCAGCGCCACCTTAAGCTTTCGTAAAACCTGCCGCTTAACGATGATTTATCTCGCCTCTGACAAGAATTTAGTTTTGACTTGAACTCGACGTTACACACTTCGCCTAGTCTTCAACTTCTTTTTTGCGCCCGCAACACCCGACTCACGAACTCAGGAGGACAATACATGAACCGCGCTAAAACGCTGACGCACGTTTACGAACGTGCAGGCAAAGGCCTGTTTTCCGTCTTGCAAGGGTATCAAGCTGCCGCGTCGTTGCATTGCCATACCAGCTTTTCCAAAGAGTTGCTGACTTTCATTCCTCATTACGCCGGGATGATTCCGATTGTCTCCGGTCTGTTCAAAACCGAAATGGATCGTTATCTGGCAATGCACGGTCGAACAGTGGATTTTGGTCAGGCACATTGGACGCCGCCAGTTTCGCCGCGTCAGGTATTGGAAGCTGAAACCTTTCAGATCGAATCGCGGCTTGGCTTGCCTGCCTTCGTTTCGATCACAGACCACGACGACATCGAAGCCAGTTCACGGTTGCAAGTAATTGATTCAGGCCGTCGCATTCCGATTTCGCTGGAATGGACTGTGCCGTATTGCGAAGGATTCTTTCACGTCGGAGTTCATAACCTGCCGCAGGAATTCGCCAACGAAATCTACAGGGAGTTGATGAAATACAGTCAGCAAACCGATGACGCGATGTCCCTGGTTGATTTACTGGTATTGCTGAACGAAGCGCCGGAAACGTTGGTAGTGTTGAATCATCCGCTGTGGGACATCGAATTCATCGGCGCAGACCGCCACCAAGCCTGCCTGAAAGCTTTCTTGCAAGAACATCGCCAACACATCCACGCGTTTGAAATCAATGGATTCCGTTCGTGGCGCGAAAATCAGGCAACGATGCGCCTGGCAGAAGATTGGGCGATTCCAGTTGTCACGGGCGGAGATCGGCACGGTTGTCAGGCCAATACCCTACTGAATCTGACGCGCGCGACTTCGTTCAAGGAATTTGTCGCCGAAATCCGCGAAGACAATCACAGCGAAGTTTTGTTGATGCCGGAATATAAGGAATCAATGGTGGCACGAACGATTCAAGTCGCAGCCGACGTGTTGCGAAACTATCCGAATCATCCGCTGGGACAGGAAAGATGGCACGACCGAGTTTTTGTGGACATCGGCGACGGATGCGGCAGTTGTTCGCTGACCAAACATTGGCCGAATGGGGGCCCTTCGTGGGTGCGCGCCAGTTTGTGGATGTTGCGCATGCTCGGAACTCGCTTGCAGCCCGCTTTGAGAATGGCGCTTGCAGGAGAAAAAGTCGCCGTCGAAGTTGTGGCGGAAAGGATGAGTTATGAAAACTGATTTGAAAATCGCTTTTTTTACGGACTCTTACACAGAAGTAAACGGCGTGGCGCACACCAGTCGAATGTTGGCGGCGTTTGCCCGCAAACGCGAGTTGCCGTTTTTGTGCGTTCACGCTGGCGACAAAGTTGAACTGTTCCAGGAAGGCAGTTTGCAACGTTTGGCACTGCCGCGAACACGATTCGGCTTCAAGCTGGATGCCGATTTGCGCTTTGATTTGTTGATGATGCGACACGCGCGGCGCGCGTTGAAAATCGTCCGCCAGTTCAACCCGGATGTCATTCACATCACCGGACCGAGCGACATCGGTTTGCTGGGAATGTATGTCGCTCACAAATTGAAACTGCCGGTTGTGATGTCGTGGCACACCAACGTTCACGAATACGCCAAACAGCGACTGGAAAAATTGCTGCCGTTTCTTCCTGACGTTCGACAGTTTTCGCTGGCAGGCAGCGCCGAACAATTGAGTCTGAAATTGACGCTGTTGTTTTACAAACTCGGAAAAGTTTTCCTGGCGCCGAACGAAGAGCTTGGCGAAATGTTGCACCGGGCAACCAACCGCCCGGTATTTATGATGCGTCGCGGCGTGGACACCAATTTGTTTTCACCCGCCAAACGCCAGCGAAAAGACGGGCTTTTCACCATCGGTTACGTCGGACGGCTGACGCCGGAAAAGAATGTGCGGATGTTGGCCGAACTGGAAAAAGGATTGTTGTCGGCTGGCGTCAAGGATTTTCGCTTTGTCATTGTCGGCACGGGCAGCGAACGCGCCTGGATGGAACAGCAAATGCAGGCTACCAGTTTTGCCGGTGTGTTGAAGGGCGAGGCGTTGGCACGCGCTTACGCAAATCTCGATTTATTCATCTTCCCTTCGCGCACGGACACTTTCGGCAACGTCGTGCTGGAAGCACAGGCTTCGGGCGTGCCCGCCATCGTCAGCGATCAAGGCGGCCCGAAATTCATCATTCGTGACGGCAAAACGGGTTTGGTGGCGCGAAGCAATTCGGGTTTTCTCAAAGCCACGTTGAGTTTGATTTCGCAGCCGGAGCTTCACGCGCAAATGCGTGAAGCGGCGCGTGAAGTGGCGAATCAGGCTTCGTGGGACAACGTCTTCGAGACAGTCTGGCAAGCTTATGAACTTTGCGCGCAACGCGCAGCCGCAGAACGCGCCGTGCGCCAACCGTTGCCTCCGTCAGCAGTGAGGCAGGATGCAATCAGCTAATCAGGAATCTCATTCGTTTACGGTCGGCGATGCAGCATTGAGTCTGATTCGCCATCCGATTCAAACTCTGGTTCGCCGATGGAATTGGAAATCAGCAGTCTTGAGTGCGTTGACGCGCGGCACGCTGTTTTTCTTCGCCAATCTGGGCGCGGGAGTTTCGGCGGCCATCGGCGCGATGAGCATCGAAGCGGCGTTTTACATCACCGTCGCGGGCTTTTACGGTTCGGCCACTGAAGCCTTTCGCAAGGCGCGCCCGGCCTGGTTGGCGACAGCGGTGATGATGATCGTCATGCCTTCGCTCAATCATTCGCTGGAATTCGCGCTGCATTGGGCGAGCGGAACCAAAAAACTGACCACCAGCATCATTGCCTCAGTTGTGTTTTCCATGCTCTCGGCGATGTTCAACTTGTTCGCCATGCAGCGCGGAGCCTTTATTGTTGGGGTTGAGCGCCAATCTTTGCTGGATGATTTTCGCCAGACTCCGCGCATCATTTTCGATTTTCTGACCTTCGTGCCGAGAGCGGTTTGGGTTCGAGTCAGACAGGATTGAAATGCCAATCAAAACTTTGCACATCACCAATTCCTATCACCAAACCTCCGGCGGCATCAGCACGTTCTACAGAGCCTTGATGGAAGGCGCGAACCGATCGGAGCGGCAGATGACGCTGGTCGTTCCCGGCGAACAAACCAGAACTGAAATCACCGGCGAATTTTCGCGCATCCATTTCATCAAAGCTCCGCATGCGCCTTCGTTTGATCGCCGTTACCGATTGTTGATGCCGACGAAGTATCTGCCTGGTTTCGACGGCGAGTTGAAACGAATTCTGGCGGAAGAAAAACCTGACTTGATTGAAATCTGCGACAAATACTCAGTCAGTTGGCTAGCCGGATTGTTGCGTCGTCGCTGGTTGAACGGATTGCCGCGCACTGTCTTGGTCGGCATGAATTGCGAACGCTTGGACGACAACGTTTCCGCCTTCATCACCAAAAGCAAAGCTGGCAAAACGTGGTCGCAATTTTTTCTGGGGCATTTGTACATTCCGTTGTTCGATTACCACATCGCCAATTCCGATTACACGGCTGCGGAGTTGTTGTCGGCAATGACCGCCAACCATCCGCGCGAAGTTCGCGTGCTGCCGATGGGAGCGCAAATTGCCGGATTCGCCTCTGCCATTCCAAACGAAACCAAGCGCCGGCAATTGCTGGCTCAGGTCAACGGAGATCAAAACACTCGGCTGTTGCTGTACGTCGGACGATTGTCGCCGGAAAAAAATGTTCCCCTGTTGATTGAGATGTTGGAGCGATTGGCCGACGAAAATTTCCGATTGGTTGTTGCCGGAGCGGGGCCGTTGACCGATTGGCTGGAAAGCGAAGCTCATCGCCGAACGCCCGGAAAAGTTTTATCACTTGGCCACGTGCAAGACCGACAGGCTCTGATCAACCTGTACGCCAACTGCGATGCGTTCGTGCATCCGAACCCACGCGAACCGTTCGGCATTGCTCCGCTGGAAGCAATGGCCGCCGGTTTGCCGTTGATCGCGCCGCGTTCTGGCGGAGTGCTTTCTTATGCGGATGACACCAACTCCTGGTTGGCTGCCGCCAATACCGAAGCGTTTACCGAAGCAGTGAAAGCCGTTTTCGCCGATGCTTCGGTTCGCAAAGACAAACTGGCGCGCGCTCGATGGACTGCCGAGCAATACAGTTGGTCAGCGGTCGCCGACCGGTTTTTCGCGCTGTACGATGAACTGCACGCTGCGTTTCCTTCGTCACAATTCGCGCACCAACTCAGCCAAAAGCGATTTTCCAAATCGCCGCAAGAAGTCGCTGCCGAAAAGGTTTGATCAAACACCCGCTGCCGCCAGCGCCGCGTTGCTTGAATTCCTGCCAACCCGCCTCTACAGTCTGCGTCCATCACACATCTCACTTCCTGGACGGCAAGCATGAACAAACTAAAAACCGGAATCGCATTCGGCTTGGCGCTGACGGCGGCGATGTTCGCCTTCAGTTCTCAGGCTCAAGTCAAAAAGAAATACACCGGCTGGCGACAGTTCGGCGGCGGCGAAGAAAACATCCACTATTCGACGCTGTCGCAAATCACGCGCGACAACGTTCACCAGCTTCAAATCGCGTGGCAATTCGACAGCGGCGACGAATTCAACGGTTCTGAAATCCAATGCAATCCGATTGTCGTGGATGGCGTGTTGTACGCGACGACGCCCAAGTTGCGCGTGGTGGCATTGGATGCCGCGACCGGAAAACAAATCTGGAGCTTCGATCCGAACGAAGGCAGGCGCGTCACCGGCAAGATGCGAAATCGCGGCGTGACCTATTGGTCGGACGGCAAGGAAAGCCGTTTGTATTTTGGCTATCGCAATTCGCTGATTTCGCTGGACGCCAAAACCGGCAAACCGGCGGCAGGCTTTGGCGAAAACGGCGCGATTGATTTGCGACAAGGGCTGGGACGCGATTCAGTCGCTGGGCTGACCGTGACGCTGACCACGCCGGGCGTCGTGTACAAGGACCTGCTCATCTGCGGCAGCATGACCAGCGAAGGATTGCCAGCGGCTCCGGGCGACATTCGCGCCTTTGATTTGCGAACCGGCAAACAGTGTTGGAGCTTCCGCACAATTCCGGCAACGGGCGAATTCGGCGCAGACACCTGGCCGCCGAATGCGCGCGAATTTCTGGGCAGCGCCAACAACTGGCCGGGACTGGTCGTGGATCAACAACGCGGCTTGGTCTTTGTGCCAACGGGATCGGCGGCATTCGATTTTTATGGCGGCAATCGTCCCGGCGACAATTTGTTCGCCAACACGTTGCTCTGCCTGGATGCCAACACAGGCAAGCGAGTCTGGCATTTTCAGGCCGTCAAACATGACGTTTGGGATCGAGACTTTCCCAGCGCGCCGCAACTGGTCACAGTGAAACGTAACGGTCGAAACGTGGACGCCGTTGCGCAAATGACCAAGTCCGGTCACGTGTATTTGTTCGAGCGCGCAACCGGCAAACCGCTCTTCCCGATTGAATACAAAAAATATCCGCCTTCACCGATCGAAGGCGAAAAGCTGGCCGAGACGCAGCCGTTGCCTGTATTGCCTCCGCCGTTTGCGCGGCAACGATTGACCGAAGAGTTGTTGACCAATCGCACGCCCGAAGCCAGGCAATACGCGATGGAAAAATTCCGCAAGCTGCGCAGCAACGGCCAGTTCGAACCGCCCAGCCACGAAGGCACAATCATCTTTCCGGGTTTTGATGGCGCGGGCGAATGGGGCGGTGCGGCGTTCGATCCTGAAACCGGATTGTTTTATGTGAACTCCAACGAGATGGCCTGGGTGTTGCGCATCATCGAAAAGCCAAAACCAAAAGCTTTGCCGAGCGGCAAAACTCTGTACGAAGAAAACTGCGCCAGTTGCCACAAGAGTGATTTCAGCGGTTCGCCGCCGGAATTTCCCGAGCTGAAAGAGCTTGGCAAAAAGATGAGCGAATCCGACGCGCGCAGCATCATTCGCAACGGACAAGGCCGCATGCCGGGTTTCAATCGGTTGGGCAACGAAGCCATTCAGGCTATGGCCTTGTACGTGATGACCGGCAAAGACACCACAACGACCGCCACGACAAGCGATCCTCGCATAGATCAAAAGTATTCCTTCGACGGTTACAACAAGTTTCTGGATCATGAAGGTTATCCGGCCATCGCTCCACCTTGGGGCACGTTGAACGCAATTGACCTGAACGCGGGTAAAATTGTCTGGCAGATTCCGTTCGGCGAACATCCGGCGTTGGCCGCTCAGGGGTTGAAAAACACCGGCAGCGAAAATTACGGCGGAGGCATTGTCACGAAAAACGGTTTGTTCTTTATCGCCGCGACGAATTTTGACAAAAAGTTTCGCGTCTTCGACAAACTGACCGGCAAATTGCTGTGGGAAACGTTGCTGCCTGCGGCGGGCAATGCAACCCCGGCAATGTACGAAGTCGGCGGTCGTCAATTCGTTGTTATCGCCTGCGGCGGCGGCAAAGGTTCGGCTTCAGGTGGCAGTTATGTGGCGTTCGCCTTGCCAAAAGAAACCAACTCCAGCCGATGAAGCGTCTTGTCTCAATGAGAGGCAGGTTCTAGAATCCACTTGAGGTAATTTTATGATCGCTAGCACGCGCACTCTTCAACTAGGAACACATCAGGGCATAATGGCTGGTCTTACTTTGCAAAGAGAGCCGGAAGTTTTTCATGGAGTTTCATCGGATTTTTTTCTTTCAGCCTCGTCCCATCTTCTTAACCTCCGTGCCCCGGCTAGTATCCGCAACACGCCAGCCGAATTGGCTTTTCCGACGTTCGGATACAGGTTACCCGTCTTGATGAAATCAAGCTTAGTCATTGACAAACAACATCTTACACTGAGGATAGAAGTAGATGAAGGAGTGGCTTTAGTTTGGAAAATGACCGCCAAGCAGATTAACAGCAGAGAAAAGGTTATCTTCGAAGGGACTGTCGGGATTGAAATCACGTCTGAGCAGGCTCGCGCGCACTTCTTCGCTGCGACTTTGCAAGCACTTTTGATGCTGGATAAATCTGCCACACTGCAAGCATCGGAGATACAGTTCTCAGCAAACGCACACTTTACTGACTCCTTAAGGTTAGTCAGTAAATTCCTGCAACGGAGACAACTTGCATACCAGTTGATGGTGGCTGAAAAGGCTTTCCACCAACAGTTCCCTGTTCAATCGCAATTATCTGAGAGCCAGCGATCTGACATTAACTTTGTTTACCGGGCTGTGGCTGAAAAAATCTTTGACTGGCCATTCTGGCAAGACTCGTTCGCGCTTACCGTCAACGAACAAGCTCGTACGCTCTTGGCCGGAATAGATGGCGCTCATCCATTTGTAATTGAAATTGGCTGCTTACAGCATCCTTTGCTCGAACAAAAAGTAAGCTTGGGGCAGGTAGACGTCATTGTTCAAAACGCGGTGATTGTAAATTCGGATGAGGTAAGCCATGCGCTTCAACAACCGGAAGGACACGCTTTCCAGGCAACAATCAGATCGCTAAGTGGCAGAGCCACCTATCAGTTCTTCGAAACTCCTGTGTTGCCAGCAAACGACTGGGAACCACGCATAGCCGAGTTAATTGCACTTGAGAACAAACTAGACGAGCAGTTTTTTCAAGCCGTCAATCAACTCGCTGCTTCAACATTGGCTGACTTGACTGATGAGGAAATTGACGAGGTCACTGCTAAACCTCAACTTGACGAAGAAGCTTTTTCATTCGACGCGCCAGAAGGAGATGACTAATGGCTACGGCGAATGCCTCTCCTTTCACTTTGCTGGCGTTGGACACTGACGTTTTCACAGATTGGCGTAACCAGCGTCCCCATACCATTGAAGCCATCCGCAATTACCAGCTATGCTTGAAACAGCCGCCTAGATTGACAGCGATGACAATCTTCGAAGCCCGCAACGGTTTTGAATCGAAAGAGGTAAAATCCGGCACTCTTGACCAGATATCACAGCGTGATCGCGCAAACATGGAACAGTTGATGTCCACCTGCGGAGTCTTGGAAATGGGAGAAAAAGCTGCTGCTATCGCAGCACACGTCTTTGCCCGGTTATCAAGGAGCGACCGCCAGAAACATTGGCGCGACATGTTCGTAGCCGCTATTGCTTTGTCGCATGGGTACGGCTTGGCTACGAGAAATCAATCCGACTTCGAATTAATAGGCCAACACCTTCCTGATTTTGCCCCGATTCTTTTCTTGGCACTCTGGAAAGCATGACTACCTCAAACACATTGATTGAGAAATCTTCTAGTAATCCACGCTTTGAATACTCACAAAGACTCGATAAGTGCTACGTAGCGCTTGAAACGAAACAACAAATCAGCCGCAAGCTTTGGATCGCGCGGCGAAGCGTCTTTGCCGTTTTTGCCGTGCTGGGAGTGCTGGCGTTTGATGGACACGTTTCCTGGTGGTGGCTCGTCTTGCCGGTGAGTGCGTTCATCGCGTTGATGGTCATTCACCAAAGCGTGCTCGGCGAAATCGAACGACTGACGCGCGCGGCGAAGTTTTACGAACGCGGCTTGGCGCGCATTGACGACGATTGGGCGGGCACGGGCGAAACCGGCGAACAGTTCGCCGACAAGTCGCACGCTTACGCCGAAGACCTGGATTTATTTGGCCAAGGTTCGTTGTTTGAATTGCTCTCGACTGCGCGCACACGCGCCGGTGAAGCGAAGCTGGCCGCGTGGCTGAAATCGCCCGCCGACGTTGCGGAAATTCGCGCGCGGCAAACCGCCGTCGAAGAATTGCGTTCGCGATTGGATTTGCGGGAAGACCTGGCGCTGCTTGGCGCGGAAATTCGCACTGGCGTTCACACCGAAGAAGTCGAAGCCTGGGGCAACGCTGCGCCAGTGTTTTCGATGAAGCAGATTCGCGTGTTGGCGGCATTCACGGCGATTACAGGTTTGCTGACAATTGCGGCGGTTGTTGTGTGGATAACGTTCGGCGTGCGATTGCCGGCGCTGGCGGCAATTGTGTTCGTCCTGTTTTTTTATGCGCGCTACAGTAGTTTGTCTGCCAAGATCATTTCCGCGGTCGAACGTCCAAGCCGCGATCTGAATTTGCTGGCCGAAGTGCTGGCGCGATTGGAACGAGAGCCTTTCGCTTCGCCGAAGCTGGCGGCGTTACGTGCGCGGCTCGACACAGAAGGCTTGCCGCCATCGAAACAAATCGCGCGGTTGAGCAAGCTGATTGAAATTCTGGGTTGGACCAAAAACCAATTCTTCGCGCCCCTCGCATTTTTGCTGTTGCTGCCCGCGCAAATCGCCGTCGCCATCGAACGCTGGCGGCAAACCACCGGCGTACACATTGGCGAATGGCTGGACACCGTCGCCGAAATCGAGGCTTTGAATTCGCTGGCCAGCTTTGCCTACGAACGCCCGAACAATCCCTTTCCTGAATTGGTCGAAACCGAAGCCTGTTTTGACGGAGAAGCCATTGGGCATCCGCTGATTGCCGCTTCGCGCTGCATTCGCAACGACGTGCGATTGAACAGTCGCCATCAACTGCTGATCGTCAGCGGATCGAACATGTCCGGCAAAAGCACTTTGATGCGCACCGTGGGCGTCAACGTCGTGCTGGCTCTGGCCGGAGCGCCCGTTTGCGCAAACCGTTTGCGCGTTTCGCCGCTGAACATCGGCGCTTCGATTCACATTCTGGATTCGCTGCAAACCGGCGCGTCGCGGTTTTACGCCGAAATCACACGACTGAAACAAATCGTCGAACTGACGAACGAACAATTGCCGCTGTTGTTTTTGCTGGACGAAATTCTGAGTGGCACGAATTCACACGACCGCCGCATCGGAGCCGAAGCCGTCGTCCGCAGTCTGGTCAAACGCGGAGCCATTGGTTTGGTGACCACGCACGATCTGGCGTTGACGCGCATCGCCGACAGTTTGGACGAACGCGCCAGCAACGTTCACTTTGAAGACCGGCTGGAAAACGGCAAGATGATTTTCGATTACCGCATGCAGCCCGGCGTCGTGCAGCGCAGCAACGCGCTGGAATTGATGCGCGCTGTTGGGATCGAGGTTTAGCTTGACGGCAAGCGGCGAAACCGAGCAAAGTACGTTTTCCCATTAAGCAAAGGAAGTGTCAGGTCATGGTTCAAACCGTCACGCCAGAACAAATCAGTTTGCTGTGCGAACAAATCGCCCGTGAGTTCAAACCGGAGCGAATCGTCCTGTTTGGTTCGCACGCCTACGGAACTCCTGGACCGTTTTCCGATGTGGATTTGATGGTCGTGATGCCGTTTGAAGGCAGTCCTTTGCAACAAGCCGCTCGAATTTTGACCAAACTCAACCCGCCGATGGCATTGGATTTGATTGTTCGCACACCACAACAGGTCAATGATCGCCTGGCCATGCAGGATGGATTCATGCAGCAAATTGTTCAGCACGGTAAAGTCACTTATGAAGCCCAGCACACAGGAATGGATTGATAAGGCTGAAGGCGATTTCGTGACGGCGCAAATGTCTTATCGCGCTCGGAAGCAGCCGAATTACGATGCCGCTTGTTACCATGCCCAACAATGCGCGGAAAAATATCTGAAAGCCCGTCTGGAAGAAGCAAATCTGTCAATCCCCAAAACTCATAACCTGTATGCGCTACTTTCTCTGGTTCAACCGCTTGAACCAACCTGGCAAAGCATGTCTACAGATTTGAATGTGCTGAATGCTTTTGCAGTGGCTTACCGTTATCCGGGAGTAACGGCAACAAAACCTGACGCACAAGACGCCGTCAAACGCTGCCGAAAAATCAGACAAATGATTCGCCAATCGTTTGGGCTGCCAATCTAGGCCTCCTGTCGTGCAAATGAATTCCACCGACAAATTGTTGCTCAACAGTTTGCTGCCGACCGCAGCCAGCGCGGCGCGATTGCGGCAGCTTGATTGGTCAACAATTGACTGGCCGGCCACCATCCGCCGAGCCGAATTTCACAGCATCGCGTCTCTGCTGCGGTTCAACCTGGCCAAAACCGATTTGCTGGATTCCGTGCCGGAAACCGAGCGCGTGCAGTTGCGCGCGACCAGTCAGACCTGGGCGGCGCGACATCTGGCTTATGTCAGCGAAGCCGCGCGATTGATCGCAGCGCTGAACGCCGAACGCATCACAGCGATTCCGTTAAAAGGCGCGGCGTTGATGCTTGGCGGTTATTATCCGCAAGCCGGTTTGCGAGCTGCGTTGGATATTGATTTGCTTGTCGCGTCAGATGACCAACAACGAGCCGATGAAATTGTTGCGGCGTTGGGATACGAAGATTTGCCCGGACGCCGTTCGGTTCCACAACGCCAACGACTGGCGAACGAGGTTAATCATTTGTGGCCGCGTCGCGGGCCTGGCGGGCTGATTCTGGAATTGCATCGTCGCGCGTTTCAATTCACGCAACGCGAACGCGATTTCACCTTTGCCGAAATTCACAGCCGAGCCGTTCCGGTTACCTTCGCCGGAACTGAATTGTTGCTGCCTGCGCCCAGCGATCTGGCATTTCATCTGGTGCATCACACGCTGGTTGACCTGCAAACCACCAAAGCCATTTTGCGAACCATCGCCGATCTGCATTTCATTTTTGCCGCTTTTCCCGAAACACCTGAAACGATGATTCGCCAGGCTGACGAATTCGGCTTTGGCGGAGCCGCGCGTTTGGCAAATGAATTGGTAACGCTGTTGGCTGAAGCTTCGCCGGAAGAGTTGGACGCAGCGGCGACCAACGACCGGTTCGCGTTGATTCTGGAAACGGCGTTGGCCGAAGAGACTTTGCCGCTTGCTGATGCCGCTCGGTTGTTTGAGTATTTCGATTTTGGTCGTCATCCATTGCGAAAGCTCGGCAATCTGGTTTCGCTGCTATTCACCTCGCGGCAGCATATGGAACAGCTTTACGATCAGACTCAACGAAGCAATGTTTACTGGAATTATCTGCGGCGTCCGTTTGATTTGTTGCGAAAATTCAACCGCGCAGGCTTTTCGCCATCGAATTTACTGAAAGTGTGGAAACTGAGAAAACTGGCTCGCAGGAATGACGAGGGGAGAGACGGAGAGACGGAGAGACGGAGAGACGGAGAGAACACATGACATCGTTCGCTATCTCTCAATCCCTCCGTCCCTCTTTCTCTCAACCGCCTGGCGTTGGCATTGGCGCGACTTGTTTGTATTTGTTGACCAGTTCGATGCCGTAACGAATCGGCACGCCGAAATTCGTGGTCGAAGAATTGAGCAGAATGGCCTGATTGATGCCGATGACCTTGCCGTTTGATCCGAACACAGGGCCGCCGGAACCTCCTTCGTCTGTGCGCGCATCGTAAGTCAGATGCGGAGCGACATCGCTGATGTGACCCTGCGTAGATTGAGGCCGGATTTTGTTGTTGGCCGCCAGTTCGTTCAATTGAACTCGATAGGGCACATTGCCCATGCGCAGATAACCTGAGCCGTTGATTTTGTCCACGCGCGCTTTCAACCCTTCCAGTCCGGCGGGATAACCCAGCAACACCACAGCCTGACCACTGGCGATGCTTTCGCCCTGTTCGTCCAAAGGCAACGGCGGCAATTCCGCATCGCCCTGTTCAAACGAACAAATCGCCACATCCTGATCCGGCATCATTTCCAGCGGGCGCAGCGAAAACGGTTGCGGAGCTTGTGGGAAATACGCCAGCAAATCTTTCAGCTTGGGACGAAACCCGCGCATGCGAATCAAACTGGCCAGATCGTCGTCTTCCCAAGCCTGCACCACATGGCGATTGGTCAGAATCAATCCCTTGTCTGCCAGAAAACCCGTGCCCATGAATTCGACTTCGTAAACGCGCCCGTTACCATCCACGCTCAAACTGACGTTACCATCCGGGCCTATTGGATTTTCATTGGTGCTCGGTTCCTTGAGCTTCACTTCGCGACCAACGCGTGGATCAACAAAGCTATACACGCCATAAATCAGACATACGCCTTGCCCGTAAGTGTTGACCACCGTTTCCGGCAGCGCCATTGATTTTTGCAGCAGTAATTGCTGTTCGCGCATCAATCGTATGTCTTCGCGGATTTGGTCCAGGTCGTTGCGCGTGGTTTCTTTCAATTCGCTGATGGCGCGATTGCTGCGGCGGCCTTCCAGAAAGCTGAGCGTGTTGAAGTAAATAATCAGCAGCAGAAAAAACAACGCGATGCCAGCGATGGCGTACAGTTTGCGACGCGGGATTTCGGCCACCAGTTCGCGCATCAATTGCTTGATGAACACTATGGCGACATCCGTGCGTGGAACCAATCGTCGCCGCCGAGCCGATTCTGTGGTTGTCGGAGTGGCAGTTTGCGCCGTCGCCAAAACTGCGTTTCCCAGCTTGAGGGATTCGGTCAGAGAAACTTCTTCGGAAAGAGCGAAAAAACGCAGCCGAATGCCGGTCGCGCCAAAATAAAACGTATCGCCGTCCTGTATTGCTTCGCCGACCGTGATGGCTTCGCCGTCGCGCGTGATGCCCGCCATCGGTTCCACAGTCGTCAAGCGATAAGCTCCATCGCGCTGCCGCAACGTCAACAACACGGATTCCGGCGGCAGCGAATCGTTTTCCACGCCGATGACAATGTCGCAATCTGGCGCAGTGCCTACGCTGATGACGTCTTGATGAAGAATTCTGGTGGCAGGCTGTTGAACTCCCGCCAACCGAATGACGATTCCGTTGTTCATGAATACTGCTCTTTCTTGCCTGTTTGTGCTCTATTCGGGTTCAAATCGAACAATAGCACAAACTTCCATTCGTCCAAGCGGCAATTTTGGGACAGCCGGGAATTTTTCAATTTAAGCTGTCCATGATTGCGAACTTGCCACAGGCAGGAACATGCTTTCAACTACGAGTAGCCAGGAATGAACACGAATTTCACGCCGGATCGAACAGAGTGATCCTGTCGCCGATTGTCATTGGTGAACATTCGTGTTGATCTGTAGTTGACGCTTCTTCTTTCAAAGTCCGAATACAATCAAGGGGAATTTCATGCCAAAACTCAATCATCGGTTCGTCGTTGTCGTCGTTTACATTTTGGCGGCGCTGGCTGTTGTTCAGGCCGATCAACCCACGAAAAAGATTCTTGTCGCGCATCGCGGGGCTTCGAGTTACGCGCCGGAACACACCATCGCCGCGTACAAACTGGCCATCGAACAGGGCGCAGATTTCGTCGAGCAGGATTTGCAGATCACCAAAGACGGCGTGCTGGTTTGTTTGCACGATCTGACGCTGGAACGCACGACCAATGTCGAAGACGTCTTCCCAGACCGATTCAAACAAGATGTCAGCGAAGACCAACAGCCCGGCGCAGCGGCGGCAAAGCATTGGTATGTTTCGGATTTCACCCTGGCCGAAATCAAACGACTGGACGCCGGTTCGTGGAAAGGCGAACAGTTCAAAGGCGAGCGCGTTCCCACCTGGCAGGAAGCGGTGGATTTTGTGCGCGGCAAAGCCGGACTGTACCCCGAAACCAAAGCGCCCGAAGTGTATGGCCGTCGCGGTTTCGATATGGAAAAATTGCTGGTGGAATCGTTGCGCAAAAACAAACTGGATCGCCCTGGAGCCGACGCCAAAACTCCCATCATCGTTCAATCGTTCAGCGACGCCAGCCTGCGCAAACTGCGCGATGTTCACAAATTGAAATTGCCGCTGGTGTTTTTGATTCACTCCGACCCGCAAGGCAAATGGCTGACCGAAGCCGGGCTGAAAACCATCAAAGGCTTCGCCGACGGCATAGGCCCGAACAAAGGCTTGATCGAACGCGAACCGAAACTGGTCGCGTGGGCGCACGCCGCCGGCCTGACCGTCACGCCGTATACTTTCCGCTCCGGCGCGACCGGGCGTTACAAAGACGTTCGAGAAGAGATGACGCAGTTCCTGTTTACTTATGGCGTGGATGCTTTGTTTACGGATAACCCTGACCAATTTCCGAGACGGTGAGGATGGAAATTGACGACTGTTCGCATCAACCGGAACTCTTTGGGCGCGCCGCAACCGCCTCGACCACCAAAAAACATGAAGGATCAACAAGCTGAGCGACGAACACTGCGGTCGAACATGGCCGTTCAAGTTTGGCGCGAGTAAAGCAATAAATCGTCTCTGGCAAAGTCAACGATGACAATACATCTGAAATTTGGAGAATAAATTTTGACTTTTTGCTGTAAAGTTCTTGACGATTGCAAGATGTTTTCATATAAGCCTTTCTGCTTCTGAGCCTCGGAAGCAGAAAGGCTTTTATGAAAATCAAACTACTCTGCGCAACCTTACTGACACTGACGTTGTTCACCGCCGCTCAGGCACAGACCCTGGACAAAGCCAAGCTCGACCAGTTTTTTGACCGGCTTGCCGAAAAGAACAAGGCGATGGGAAGTCTGACCATCGCCAAAGACGGCAACGTTCTTTACACTCGCGCCATCGGCTACGGCCAGGTCAACGGAGCCGAAAAGAAACCGTTGACCTTGGCGAACCGGTTCCGAATCGGTTCGATCACCAAAATGTTTACCGCCTCGATGATCTTGCAGCTCATCGAGGAAGGAAAACTAAAGCCGGCTGATACCCTCGACAAATTCTTCCCGCAGGTTCCGAACGCCAGGAAAATTACGATCGTGCAAATCCTCTGGCATCGCAGCGGTATTCCAAATGTCAGACCTCAGCAGAATGCTCAAGGAAACGTCAACACGATTCCAATGACGAGGGATGAAATACTCGCCCTGATCGTCAAAGCCACGCCCGAGTTTGAACCAGACGCCAAGTATTCCTACAGCAACGCCGGTTATCAGCTTTTAGGTCTGATCCTTGAAAAGGTCACTGGCAAATCCTACGAGGAAGCCCTACGGACGAGAATCACCGCAAAGATTGGACTTACCGATACCTATCTGGCGACCGGCAATATTGATGTGAGCAAAAACGAAGCTCTGACCTATATGAACTTCGGCGACGGGTGGCAACCGGTGTCCGAAACACATCCCAGCATCCTCTTCAGCGCGGGCGCGATTGTTTCGACACCACACGACTTGGCCAAATTCATCCAGGCGCTGTTCGACGGAAAGCTCGTGTCAAAGGAGAATGTGGAGCAGATGAAAGCGATCAGGAACGGCGAGCTAACGGGAATGGAGCACTTCACATACGCCGGTAAGACCTTCTACGGGCATACGGGCGGTGCGGACAATTACGGTTCGTGGCTGATGTACCTGCCGGAAGAAAAACTGGCTGTCGCCTACACGACGAACGCAAAGGTTTACCCGGTAAAAGACATCATGAGCGGCGTGATGGACATTTACTTCAATAAGCCGTTTCAGATCCCCGCTTTCGAATCCATCGCTGTCAGCACGGAAGTTTTGGACAAATACGTCGGCGTTTATTCGACCGCCGAAGCTCCCGTGAAATTTACGATCACCCGCAACGGCGCGACGCTTTACGCGCAACCGCCCGGAGCGGGAGCTGCTGTCCCGCTCGAAGCAACGGCGCAGGATAAATTCAAACTCGACAATGGCACTCCTGCCGGTATCGTTTTTGAATTCGACGCCGCGAAAAACCAGATGACCGTAAAACGGGGCGGTGGGCAGCGGGTTTTCACGAAGGACAAATAATGCCGAAAAGGCAGGTGTCCTATGCAACAAGACCCAACAGCATTGAAATACATCAAATACGCTGCGATCACCATCAGCGGCTTGATGGTGGCAGGAATCGCGACATTGATGTTTCTCGCTCGTGGGACAGGAGAAGACATCACAGGAATTGTCGCGCCTGCATTACTGATCACGTTTCTTTCAAGCGTCGTTGCAATCGTTGCGGCTGTTCGTCAAAGGCGCTCGTAAAAGACCAGCACCTAAAAGCTGAGCGACCGCCAATGGAAGCTGCAAACCGTATGAACGTTGTGAAAATACCGACTGTGTGCGCACCGCCCGTAACGCGGGAGAGCCGATTATGAAGAGAGCCGCAATCATCGGCGCGTCCTTCGTCATCGTGCTCGGCCTTGCCCTTGCCGCTTACCTGGCACTGAAGCGAAACATCCCCACCGCCACGCCCACTGCGAGCACGCCCTCGACCGAAGTGACGGATCCGCACCCTAGCTTCCTCTACGGCCGCATCACTCTCACCGACGGCGCCACCTACGAAGGGCGGCTGCGCTTTGGGCAACATCAGGAAGCGTTCTGGGGCGACTACTTTAACGGCTTCAAGAACCAGAACCCCTGGGCCACTCACGTCCCGCCCGAACGTCTGCGCAAAGAACCGCGCCCGATCAAAATCTTCGGCATCACAATCGCGAAACGGGAAGAGCAGATCCCCCTTACCAGGCCTTTCATGGCGCGCTTCGGCGACATCACGCGTATTGAAATGCTCGGTCGAAACGTCCGTGTGACGTTCAAGAGCGGGACTGTGTTCGACGCCGACTGGTACTCTTCCAACGACCTGGATGACGGCGTGCGCGTGTGGGACAGCAAACGGGGCGTCCAGTACCTGGGCGCTCGGCGAATCCGCGCCATAGACTTTCTCCCCGCCGCCACGGCAGGCCCAGCAGTCATGGTCCCCCAACGACTCCACGGTACGGTGCGCACGGGTCAAGGCGACTTCACCGGCTTCATCCAGTGGAATCGAAATAAGGGGATCGGCACCGACGAACTGAGCGGTCGCGCCGCTGAGGGGAAACTCAGCCTGCGTTTCGACACCCTTCACTCCATCGCGCGCAAGTCGAGCGACAGTTCCCTGGTGACGATGCTTGATGGTCGCGAGATTGTGCTTTCCGGCAGCCGCGAAGTCGGGCAGGAAAACCTTGGGATTTACGTTGACGACCAGCGCTATGGCCGGGTACTGATCTCCTGGGGCGCCTTTGAGCGACTCGACTTCAGCGACTTCACACGTAGCGACAGCGGCCCTGTCTACGGCGATTTCCCGCCAGGCCACCAACTCACAGGCAGCGTCACCACCCGTGATGGTCGCCAACTGGCTGGACGCCTGGTCTATGACCTGGACGAGAGCGAAACCACCGAGACGCTTGATGCCCCTTCCCAAGGCGTGGACTACACGATTCCCTTCGGCCTGATCGTCTCAATCCTGCTTCCCGATCGCGAAGAGCGCGGCACCCAGCGCGCCAGGGTGACGCTCGTAAACGGCGAGGAGTTGCAGCTTGAGTGCCGCGGCGACCTCGGCGAAGCGAATGGCGGGATGCTGATCTTCGTCGAAGGCAATCAGCGCCCAGAATACGTGCTCTGGGCCGATGTCGAACGGATCAACTTTCAACGCCCGCCCTCAATGTACCCGCCGCCAGGTGGGCGTTATTGATGTTCAGGTGGTTAGATTTACGTTCCTCAGGTTGCGGCTCTGCCGCCCGATGTGCAGCAAGTCTCCGACTTGCTGGTCTGAGTTCCCACCAAGTCGGGCTACGCCCGGACGTTTCGGGCATAGCCCAGACTTTTATAAAGCGGAAGGCCAGAGGCCTTTCGCACATCTGGCGGCAGAGCCGCTGTTAAGCTTCCAATCTGAACGTCATAACGTCCGGCTACGTCTTCCGAAGCCGGACGTTACTCGGCATACTCCGTCGCCAACTCTGCCTGCTTTAGCACGAGCTGGGTTGCGTCCTCCGAGAGGTCTGGCGGGTATCCGTACATCGCCAGCAGCCGGCGGACCTTCCGCCGCAGGTCCGCTCGCACGCTCTCCCGCTGCGTCCAGTCGAGCTTCGGCATCCGCTTGACCATCTCTGCAAGCTCGCGGGCCATGAGTCGCAACGTGTCCGACTTCATCACCTCTTTAGCCGACCCGTTCTCCGCCAGGGCGTCGTAAAACGCCGTCTCCTCGCCGCTCAGGCCCAACTCTTCGCCGTGCCGCTTCGCCTCGCGGAACCATTTCGCTAGATCCAGGAGATGCACGATCATCTGCGCCGTGGTGATCTGCTTGTTCGTGTAACCGAGCATCGCCTTTTCCAGCGCCTCGCGGAACTTCTGCGCCTGCACCAGATTTGTTCGCTCGCTGATCTTGATCTGGTCGTTGAGCAGCTTCCGCAGCGTTTCGAGCGCGAGGTTCTTCTGCTCCAGGGCTGATACCCGCTCCAGGAACTCGTCGCTGAGGATGTCCAGCCGCGCCGCATCAAGCCCGGCGGCGGCGAACAGGTCTATCACCTCGCCCGCGTCCACCGCGCCGCCGATCACCTGCCGCACCGCCGCGTCAACGTCTCCTGATCCGCCCGCGCCCGGTCGCGGCCCCGCTTCGTCGGCCAGCCGCTTGCGGATCATCGCCGCCACCCGCTGGAAGAACGCCAGGTGCGGCGCGATTTCGCGCGTCTCCTCCCGCGGAACGGCCAGCGCGAACGCCGTCGCCAGCCGCTTGACCATCCCGCGGAACCGCTGCCAGCCCGTCTCCTCGCCGGCGTTGTGCTTCACGTCCAGCACGTGGTCAATCGCCTCCAGGTACACCCGCAGCACGTTCGCCGGCTCTGCTTCCAGCGCCGCCGCGTAATCGCAGCCGTGAAAGAACGTCCGCAACTGCTCGAACGCCGACCGCATCGCCGGGATCGCCTCGTCCTGTAGCTCCTTGACCGGTCTGTCCGCGTCGCCCGTCGCGTTGGCGTAGGTCGCCAGCGCGTCGGCCAGCGGGTCGGCCAGCCCGATCAGATCAACGATCAGCCCGCCGGGTTTTTCGCCGTACACGCGGTTCACCCGCGCGATTGCCTGCATCAGGTTGTGCCCGGCCAGCGGCTTGTCCAGGTACATCGTGTGCGCGCTGGGCACGTCGAAGCCCGTCAGCCACATGTCCACCACAATCACCAACCGGAAGTCGTCGGCCGGGTCCTTGAACCGGTCCGCCAGCGCCTTCCGCCTGCCCTTCGTCCGGCCGTGGATCTTCAGCGGCTCAACCCTCTTCTGATAGCTCTCTTCTGATTCATGCTCCTCTCTGGGCGGCAGCCCCTCGTTCATGACCACCTTCATCGCGCCCTTCGCGTCGTCATCGTCGTGCCACGCCGGGCGGAGCTTGCGGATTTCGTCGTACAGTCGCGCGGCGATGTCGCGGCTCATCGTCACGATCATCGCCTTGCCTTCCATCGCCGCGCGGCGCTCTTCCCAATGCTCGACGACGAACTGTGCCACACGCTCCAAACGTTCGGGCGCGCCGTACAGCTCTTCCAGCGGGATGCGGATGTTTTCCGGCGTCTCCCGCCCGTCCTCGTCGCGGGTCGCGTATTCCGCCAGCTTCGCCTCCGCCGCTTCCGCGCCCGCCTCGTCAATCGTCAGCTTCACGATCCGCGGCTCGTAATAGATCGGCACCGTCGCGCCGTCGGCCACCGACTGGCGGATGTCGTACACGTCGGCGTAGTCGCCGAAGATGTGCCGCGTGACCCTGTCGCCCGCCGTCAGCGGCGTGCCGGTGAAGCCGACAAACGTCGCGTTCGGCAGCGCCTCGCGCATCCACCGCGCCCCGCCATCCACAAACCCGTACTGGCTGCGGTGCGCCTCGTCCGCCATCACGACGACGTTGGCCCGCTCGCTGATCGTGCCGTGCGCCTCGGTGAACTTGTGTATGGTCGTGAACACCACGCCGCCGCTCGCACGGTCGAGCAACTGCCGCAAGTGCTCGCGGCTGTCGGCCTGCACCGGTTCCTGCCGCAGCAGCGCGCGGCCCATCGCGAAGGTGTCGAACAACTGGTCGTCCAAATCGTTGCGGTCGGTGACGATCACGACGGTCGGGTTGGCCATCTCGCTGGCGCGCACAAGCGTGCCGGCGAGCATCAGCATCGTCAGGCTCTTGCCGCTGCCCTGCGTGTGCCAAATGACGCCACCCGGCCTGCCGTGGTACTCAACGCCCGCCTTTGTCTTTTGCACCACCTCTTCCGCCGTGAGCGTCTGCGCGGCGATGACCTTCGCCCGCGCCTTGCGCACCGCGCGGAACTGATGGTAGCCCGCCACCTTCTTGACGATATTCCCCCGCTCGTCCTCCTCGAACGCCACGCACGAGCGCAGGTAATCGAGCAGCGCCGCCGGCTCCAGCAGTTCGCGGATCAACACCTCCAGCGTCGGCTCGCCCCCGCTCGCAGGCCGCCACGGCATGAACCGCTGCCGCCCGCTGGTGATGCTCCCAGTGCGCGTCAGCAGCCCGTCGCTGGCGACGAGCAACAAGTTCGGCACGAACAGGTCGGGCGCAATCGTCTTGTACCGCCCGAGCTGGTCAATCGCGACGTCGAGCGTCGCCGCAGCGTTGGCCGGGTCTTTCAGCTCGATGACGACCAGCGGCAGGCCGTTGACGTACAGCACCAGGTCCGGCCGGATCGTCTTCCCGTTCGCCCCGGCGATGGTGAGTTGGCGGACGACGAGAAAGTCGTTGTTGCCGGGCGAGTCGAAGTCGAGCAGCCGCGCCCGCCCGCCGCGCGTCTCGCCGGTCGTGGCGTCCTTGTACTCGACCGGCACGCCGTCGGTCAGCAGGCTGTGGAAGTGGCGGTTGTTTTCGATCAGCGTGGGGTGCGGCGGGCGCGCGAGCGAGGCGACGACGGCATCAACCGTGGCGTCGGGGAGGTGCGGATTGAGTTTGCCCAGGGCGGTCTTCGCTCGTTGGATCAAGAGCACGGCCGAACTGTCGGTTCGCTCGGCCGCATCGTCGAGAGCGACGCCGCGCGCGGCAGCCAGACCGAGCGCGTTCAGCCGTGCGACGGCATCATTCTCAACGAGCAGTTCGGTCGGCGCCTGAGCCTTCATGCGATGTCCTCCACTCTCTTCTCAGCCTCCCGCACCCGCACCCGCCCGCTCAGCAGCCGTGGCAGGAGGTAGTCGCGCAGGGCGGCGAGCTTGGACGACTCGTGGATGCCCACTTCGATCATGTCCAGCATCGGGCCGACCTGATTCTGGTACGCGGTGGTCATTGACGCGGGCGGCAACGCCACGGGAAACGTGGCCATATCCTTCCAATTCGTTCGCGGCATTTTCGTCCCAGCGGAAGAACGGTCGGTGTGAGCGACGAACTCGTCGCTCGACACGAGCATGAGCAACCACGCCCCATACTCCACCTTCTTTGGGAAGAGCACGACGACGTCGGTCGAGCAGACGCCTCCCAGCGGGGCCGGGCCGACCTTATGGAAGTACGGGCGGAGCTTGCCGAAGAGAATGTCGCCGCGACGAAAACGGAACTTGGAACTGGTCACGCTTGCGGCTACCCCCCATGAGGACAGCGTGATGTCCCGGCGGGGCATGTGCTCAAGGCCGATGTATGGCGTCTCGCCGTGAACTTCGCCTGGGGCTACCTGCTCGCGCCGCTGCTCGCCGACATCGCCCATTGTCCCTACCCCCCACCCCTGCGGCACCGGGCCGAGGGGGGAGTCGGTCAGGCGGTCGGGGAGGGCGGCGAAGGCGGCGGGGGGCAGGCCGGGGAAGCTCGTCTGCCCGGCGGCCTTGGCCTTGACCGGCTCGAAGTCCACGAACCACGCCTTGAACGTCGCCCGCGCCAGCCCCTCCAACGCCCGACCCGTCCGCCGGTTCTGCTCGATCTTCTCCGACAGTTCAAAATACGTGTCGCCAATGAACTCTTGCACATTGCGGTCAGGCAAAGGAATCTGAAGCTTGTCGAAGTCGCCCTTTTTGAAGTGAGGGATCAGCGTCCCCACGTGCATGTTATTGATCCTGTCTTGCACGACCTGTGAGCGGAGGGCTGCGAACAGGTACTTTGGATAGACTCGGCTCTCATCCGCCCGGACCGCGACCATGTCTTGCGCGATGCAAAAGTCGACAGGGTCCGGCGCGAGCGCGACACGACCCGGCGAGCCCTTGCAGACAAAAATTATGTCGCCGGGCAAAGGATGTGCGCGGAACCAAGTGCGGTAGGTTTCATCGGAGACGTATCGCTCAGTTTCATATGAAGGGTAGAGGTCGTTGTTGCTGATGCAGTTCGTCGCGATCAGCGGACGCCCAGACGGTGCTGTGGGGCAAGTCCGACCGCGATTGTCTGCGATGTGTGATAGCAATTCTGTAAACGGAATTTCACGCATTTGTATCAGCGATCTCCCGCAACCGTTCCCGAATGACGCGACTCAGCCGCTCACCCTCCGCCAACTGCTCCTCCAACTCCGCCACCAGTCGCGGGTACTTCTCGGCGAACGGCTCGGCGTCGTCCTCCTGCTCTTCCGCGCCGACGTAGCGGCCGGGAGTGAGGACGTGGCCGTGCTTGGCGATCTCTTCGAGCGTCGCGGGCTTGGCGAAGCCGGGAACCGGCGCGAACGCCCACGGGCCGTGCTCCTGCTCGTTCCACCATTCCGGCGCAGGCTCGCCGCGCCAGCGACGGTAGGCGTAGACGATCCGGCCAACGTCGGACGCGGGCAGCGGGTCGCTCGTGCCCGGCACGCACTCGGCCTCTTCGATGCCGGTCAGCACGCGCAGCACGCGGGTCTGCATCGTGCCGAGCTTGCGGGCATCAATGAAGAGCGTTTCGCCCTTGCGCCCGCCGGGGCGGTTCGGCGTGCCCTTGCGGATGTTCTTGCCGGTCTTGTCGCGGGTGAGGAACCAGAGGCAGACGGGGATGCCGGTGGTGAAGAAGAGCTGCGCGGGCAGGGCGACGATGCAATCCACCAGGTCGGCCTCGACGATTTTGCGGCGGATGTCGCCCTCGCCGCCAGTGTTGGACGATAAACTGCCGTTGGCCATCACGAACCCGGCCACGCCGCCGCCGCGCCCGTTCGGCGGCGCGAGGTGGTGGATGAAGTGCTGAATCCAGGCGTAATTGGCGTTGCCGACGGGCGGGTCGCCGTATTTCCAACGCACGTCGCCGCGCAGCAGTTGGCCCGACCAGTCGCTGACGTTGAACGGCGGATTGGCGAGCACGAAGTCGGCTTTGAGGTCGGGGTGCTGGTCGCGGAGGAACGTGTCGGCCGGCTGCTCGCCCAGCTTGGCCTCGATGCCGTGGATGGCGAGGTTCATATGAGCGAGCCGCCACGTCGTCGGATTGCTCTCCTGCCCGAAGATGGAAACGTCGGTGCGCCGCCCGCCGTGGGCTTCGACGAACTTTTCGGACTGGACGAACATGCCGCCCGATCCGCACGCCGGGTCGTAGATGCGGCCCTCGTAAGGTTCCAGCATCTCGACCAGCACGCGCACGACCGAGCGCGGCGTGTAGAACTCGCCCCCCAGCTTCCCCTCGGCGGCGGCGAACTTGCCGAGGAAGTATTCATACACCCGGCCGAGCGTGTCGCGTGCCTTGCCCCGGCTGCCCTTGAAGCCGATGCCGGCGATGAGGTCTATCAGCCCTTTCATCTTCACCGGCTCGATGCCGCGGCGGGCGTAATCGCGCGGCAGCTTGCCCTTGAGGTTTGCGTTGTCCCGCTCGACGGCGAGGATCGCGTCATCAATCAGCGTGGCGATGTCGGGGCGCGTCGCCTGGTTCTGCAGATTCTGCCAACGAGCTTCCGGCGGCACCCAGAAGACCCGCTCCGCCGTGTACTCGTCGCGGGATTCGAGCAGGCGGTCGAGTTGTTCGCCCTGGATGCCGGCTTCCGTCAGTTCAACCCGCAGGTCGTCGCGCCGGCTCTCGAAGCTGTCGGAGATGTACTTGAGGAACAGCAACCCAAGGACGACGTGCTTGTACTCCGCGGCGTCCACCTGCCCGCGCAGGGCGTCGGCGGCCTTCCAGAGTGTGTCGGCATAGTTCAGGTCGCTTTGCGCTACATCGTTATTCGCCATCGAAGCTCCGTTTTGTTGTCCTTCTCATAAAGTCTCATCGGGATATTTCTTAGCGCCTTTCTGGCCTGGGACGAGTGTCCGCCTCGCTTGCATAGCCTGTCTTCTCCATGACGAGACTTGCCAAAACTTGTGAGCAGAATTGTGTGATTGTTTGGGGCTTAAGACGGCGCGCAGTATAGTTCCCGCCCGTCAGTAGCGCAAATTTTTCGTCGAGAGTTTCAACAGTCTTTGAACGATTCTTCGTCACCAAGGGAGAATGCTATGCGCCAACAGCTCATAGAGTGTTGCCCGCGATGCTGACGATCACAACGCCGCTTTGTACAGAGTTACGAGCTTGCCCCAGGCGCGCTTGCGCCAGTATGTCGGCAAGGATCGGGTAGATGATGCACTGCGGAGCCTGCTCAAGGAGCATGGTTCCGCAGTGCCGCAGCTTCCCACTTCAATGGATCTATACCGGGAGCTTCAAGCTGTATTGAAACTGCAAGTGGTTGGATGAACCATCGCATTTATGAAACTTCCAGTTCACGTTCTTTCAGATATTTGATCTTGTCACGCAACTCCGCCGCGCGTTCGAATTCGAATCGTTTAGCGGCTTCGCGCATGTCGTGGTTTAGCTGCAAGATGGTTTCGGCAATCTTTTCCGGGCTGTATTCGTCGTAGGCTTCCAGTTTCAGCGGCACTTTGAAGTAATCCGCTTCGTAAGCAGTGACCAGCGTCGCTTCTATCGGTTTGACGATGGATTGCGGCGTGATGCCGTTGGCTTCGTTGAAAGCCGTTTGTTTGGTGCGGCGGCGTTCGGTTTCGCCAATGGCTCGACGCATCGAATCGGTGATTTTGTCGGCGTACAAAATGGCTTTGCCACGCGAATTGCGCGCCGTGCGTCCGATTGTTTGAATCAGCGAAGATTCGCTGCGCAAAAATCCTTCCTTGTCGGCGTCCAGAATCGCCACCAGCGACACTTCCGGCAAATCCAAACCTTCGCGCAACAGGTTGATGCCGACCAGCACGTCGAATTCTCCTCGGCGCAAATCGCGCAGAATTCGTATGCGTTCCAGCGTGTCCACTTCGGAATGCATGTAGCGCACTTTGACGCCCAGGTCGGAGTAATAATCCGTCAGGTCTTCGGCCATTTTCTTGGTCAGCGTCGTTACCAGCACACGTTCGCCGCGTTCGGCGCGTTCGCGAACTTCGCCCAGCAGATCGTCAATCTGGCCGCGCACCGGGCGAACTTCGACTTCAGGATCGAGCAATCCGGTCGGGCGAATGATTTGCTCGATCACCACGCCGCTGGATTTCGTCAGTTCATAAGGCCCCGGCGTCGCAGAAACGTAAATCACCTGGCCAACGCGCTTTTCCCACTCTTCAAATTTCAGCGGACGATTGTCGAGCGCCGACGGCAGTCGGAATCCGAAATCCACCAGATTCTGTTTGCGCGAACGGTCGCCGGTGTACATTGCGCGAATTTGCGGAACGGATTGATGGCTTTCGTCAATCACGACCAATGTGTCTTCGGGCAAATAATCAAACAGCGTCGGTGGAGGTTCGCCGACGGCGCGCCCGGTCAGATGCCGCGAGTAATTTTCAACGCCTCGGCAAAAACCAAGCTCGTTGAACATATCCAGATCGTACATGACGCGCTGGCGCAACCGTTGCGCTTCGATCAATTTGTTTTGCGCGATCAGTTGCGGTTCCCATTCTTCCAACTCGGCTTTGATGGTGGCGACGGCGCGTTTGGTCGTGGCTCGTGTGGTGGCGTAATGCGTTCGGGGATAAATCGGCACCCGGCTGTCGTGCTTTTTGATGATTTCGCCCAACAGCGGATCAATCGTCGAAATCGAATCTATCTCGTCGCCGAAAAACTCAATCCGATACGCCTGATCCTGATAACTGGGATAAATATCCAGCACGTCGCCGCGCACGCGAAAGTTGCCGCGTGCGAATTCGATGTCGTTGCGTTCGTACAGCAATTCCACCAGCCGTTTGCGAACGCTTTCCAGCGAAATGCGCTGGCCCGGTTCGACGAACATGACCATGCCGTAATAGGCGTTGGGATCGCCGATGCCGTAAATCGCCGATACCGAAGCGACGATGATGACATCGCGCCGCTCGAACAAACTGCGCGTCGCCGAAAGCCGCAACCGGTCAATTTCTTCGTTGATGGTGGCTTCTTTTTCGATGTAAGTGTCGGTCGCCGCAACGTAGGCTTCGGGCTGGTAATAATCGTAATAACTGACGAAGTATTCGACGGCGTTTTCCGGGAAGAAAGTTTTGAATTCCTGGTACAACTGCGCGGCCAGCGTTTTGTTGTGCGCCATCACCAACGTCGGGCGATTTACGCGCGCCACGACCTGGGCAATGGTGAAGGTTTTGCCGCTGCCGGTGATGCCGAGCAGGACCTGATGCTTTTCGCCGTCGTTCAATCCATTGACCAACGATTCGATGGCGTCCGGCTGATCGCCTTGCGGCTGGTAATCCGAAACGAGTTTGAAATCCATAACTTCTTTCTTTGGTTGGCGGTCGCAGATTTTTCCGTCTCACCGTAATTTTTTTTCAAAAAATTTTTGCCTATGTTGCAGGTTTCACCCAATTTTTCCGCTTATGTAAGTGGAGGGGGCAAGAAGAAGCCAAACGTTGATTGTCACCGTGTCCCGGCTCAATCAACCGAGTTACTTCTGAAGGCCTGCAATCAGCAGCGTCCTTTGAAGCTGCAGAGCTTCAAAAGCCATTAGGGAAGCCGCCGTCAGCCATTTCAGGCGGCACCGCTTTTTGATTCAGTAAGTCGTCTTCAGCCAGAAGGGTATTTACCAAAGCAACTTTTTTTTCAACTCAGCCAAAAAACGCGAGCCGGTGATTATTGGGCATTCACCGGCTCGCACTTCTTTTCAGGTTATAAGCAGTCGAGCAAAAATTTGTCAGCAATTTCATTTTCCATCTTTCGTTTGTGATTTGTCATTCGTCGTCGCACGAAGCGCCGAGTAGCAAAGACAAATGACAATTGAAAAATGATAACTGGAAGTGGTGCGTTGGTCGGTCGAGACGACATTTGAAGAAGGCCGCGAACATTTGGGTTGGGAAACTCAACGCCAATGGAGCGATTGGGCGATTGAACGCACGACGCCTTGCTTGTTGGGACTGTTTTCGCGGGTGGTGCTGCTGACTCATAAACTGCAACCCTATGGCAAAGCGCCTACGCTGACGGCGGCCTGGCGCTCCAAGCCAAAAGCGACCTTCTCTGACTGTTTGATTCTGGTCCGTAAACACTAATGGCGTTCGCTGAATTATGTGGACTCTGCCTCAAAAGCAGAGTTCGTAAGTTTTCCCGCGTCTTCTAAAGTTTATGACCCGCTGACGCAGCGGCGTGCTTTCGGCGAAGGGCTGGAACGACAGCGGCGCACTTTGTTTTTCAAGCTGTGGTGTAACTTCAGGTTTTTACCATTACGGTGCAACCATTCATCGCCTGACATCTGCCGCTCACCTGCTTTTATTGCCTGTTCGTAAAGAACTGCTCCGATCTCTCAGCCGTTGCCGCTATAACCGCACATTCAAACAACCGACTTTTTCCAAACAGAACGAGAAAGAAATGAAAAGAACGCTCATCATTCTTATTGGCTTACTGTGCGCGTCCGTATTTGCGCAAGCGCAATCCACTGGCGCCATCAATGGACGCATAGTGGTGACGGACGGCAGTGCGCAATCGAGCCTCAACATCAAAGTCGAAGAATCCAATCAATCCACCACCACCGATTCATCGGGCCGGTTTGCATTGACGAATTTGGCGGCAGGCAAATATACGCTGACGATTACCGGAGGCGGATTTGTGCCGCAAACGCGCGTCATCGAATTGGCTGCAGGGCAGACGTTATCGCTCGAAATTCGGCTGGAAAAAATAACCGCTTCAGTGGATGTGGTCGCCAGTTTGAAGGAATATCACCTGGAAGAATCCAACATCGCCATGCGCGTCAATTCGCGGTTGATTGATGTGCCGATGTCGGTGCAGGTTTTTCCCAATCAACTTATCGAAGACCGAGCCATCCTGGAAGGCAATGAACTCTTTCGCAACGTCAGCGGGATGAACCAGAACGCTTACAGCGCGATGACGTTTCGCGGTTTTACGCAGCGCGAGATTTTGTACAACGGCACGCGGGGAAATCCATTCGGTTCGCTCGAAGGCGATGTCAACAACGCCGGCTTCAGCACGTCGCAAATTCGCCTGACGAACATTCAGCGTGTCGAAGTTCTGAAAGGCCCGGCTTCGTCGCTTTATGGCTCGACCGAAGTCGGCGGCCTTATCAATTACGTCACCAAAAAACCGAAAGAAGTTTTGGACGGTGAGATGCAGGTGCGTTTGGGCAGCTTCGCGCAAAAGATGGTGAACGGCGAATTGACCGGCCCTGTCACCGGCAAATTGCTGGCGCGCGGTGCGTTTTACTTTGAAGACCGCGATTCATTTCGCAACAACGCCGGAGCCACCAATTCACACGCGGCAGGCAATCTGCTTTACCGTCCGCATGACAACCACCGTTTCAGCGCCGAGTACGAATTCATCAACCAGCGTCTGCCTGGCAATCGTTTGCGCGGCGTGCCGGTGGATGCCAGCGGCAATTTCCTGACGAACATCGAATGGGCTGCGAACGAACCGACGGATTTCATCAAGCTGGTTGCGCGCGTGCTGCAATTGCGCGGCGAACATAATTTGTCGCGTGGCTGGAATGCTGATTACACGTTTCGTTATCTGGAATATGAAAACAACGACAAATATCACGAACCGCGTGGCCTGAATGCCGCGACCGCGACAGGCCGCACGATGCGCCGCGAGTTTCGCAATTTCTTTCGCTCGAATGACGATTGGAGTTTGAACGGCAACCTCAGCAAAGTCGCCAACTCCAGCGGCTTCGGTCTGCACACGTTGCTGTTTGGCGTCGAGCACATCGCTCAGGATCACGTCTTTCGTTCGGCGCGTGCCCGCGAACGCGAAGTGGCCGGCGGCACGGTTCCCGCGATAGACATTTTCAATCCGGTGTACGGGCTGACAGACGAAAGCAATTACACGATGAGCGCCTTTGCGACCAGCACGGCCAACACCAAACGCACAGGTTTTTATGCGCAGGATCAAATCGTCGTGAATCGCTTCGTGCAGTTTTTGTTGAGCGGGCGCGTGGATCGGTACGAAGACGAGGGGTTTGCAGCAGTGCCGTTGAAATACAACGACACAGCGCTTTCCGGTCGTGCGGGCGTGGTGGTCAAACCCGTCGAGCAGGTTTCGTTTTACGCAAGCGTTGCCAACAGCTTCATTCGCGCGCCGATTTTTTCGCAGGCTCCTGAAGCGAACGGCCCGTTCAATTCTGAAACCGGCGATCAGGTCGAAGTCGGCGTCAAGACGGAACTTCTCAATCGCAAGTTGTTTGTGTCGGGCGCGTTTTTCAATATCAACAAGGAAAACATTTTGCGTCCTGATCCGCAGCTAGGCCCGACGGGCGGCAACGCAAATGCGTTGTTGTCGGTCGGAGCAGCGCGCAGTCGCGGCTTTGAATTCAATGTCGAAGGCTTTCTGACGCGGCGTTGGTACGCGGCATTCAATTATGCCTGCGTTAGCACACGCATCCTGAAAGACAACGTCGTGTCGTTGGTCGGCAGACCGTTGGCGAATGCACCGAAACATACGGTGGGCTGGTTCACGCGCTACAACTTTCTGGAAGGCACGGGCCTCGGCTTTGGGCTGGAAAGTGTCAGCGAACGTGTCGAGCCATTTGCGGGGATTCGCGCCGATGGCTACACGATTGCGGACGTGAGTTTTTATCAGGAACTGACTTCGCGGGCGCGTTTGCAATTGCAAATCACGAACATCACGGACAGGCAATACGCCACGAGTTCGCTGTTTGCGGCGCGCGTCGGCAACTTTCCCGGACAACCGCGCGCGGTGATGCTGACCTTTGCGTGGACACCGTTCAGGGAATAAATAAAAAGGCAAATATCAAAAGGCAAAAATGAAGAGACGATCTTTTTTGCAACTCACCACCGCAAGTGCGTTGAGCACGACGTTGCCTGTGCAATCTTCGCCCGAAATCATCGTCATCGGCGGTGGTGCATTCGGCGGCTGGACGGCGTTTTACCTGCGTGAAATGGGGGCGCGCGTGACCTTGTTGGATGCGTACGGCCCCGGCAATGCGCGGGCGAGTTCGGGCGGCGAGACGCGGTTGATTCGTGCCGATTATGGAACAGACGAACTGTACACCAAGCTTGTCCTCAAAGCGTTTCCGCTGTGGCGCCGCTGGCAGAAAGAATTTGGCGCAACAATGTTTTTGCCTTCGGGACGTCTGCTGATGGCGCGTCCTGAAGGCATGGCGAATCTGAAAGAGCGGCAAACGCGACTCGCCAAATACAACTTCAAAACCGAAATCCTCACGCAAGCCGAACTCAAATATCGCTGGCCGCAGATCAATTACGAAGACATCGCGGGCGGCATTTACGACACGGCGAGCGGCATTCTGAAAGCGCGCGAAGCCTGTCGTATCGTTGCCGAACAATTCCAAAAACGAGGCGGCACAATGAAGATCGCGCACGCCAAACCGGGCGCGGTGGTGAACGGTGAAATGCAGGGCTTGCAACTGGCGAATGGCGAAACATTGCGCGCTTCGTTGTACGTCTTCGCTTGTGGTCCGTGGTTGCGCAAGGTGTTTCCGGCGCTGCTCGGCAAACGATTGAAAACGCCGCGACGCGATGTTTTTTTCATCGGCACGCCGCCGGGCGATGATCGTTTCTCGTGGCAGCGCATGCCTTCGTGGGGTTTCGGCGGGCCATCGAATGAGCCGGAGTTCGGCAAGTGGTACGGTTTTCCTGATGTTGACGAACGCGGCCTCAAAGCCTGTCCCGTGGACGACGCCAATCAGATTGATCCCGACACTGATGAACGCATTGTGAGCGCGTATCAGCTCAAGCGCGCCCACGATTATCTGGGCTGGCGTTTTCCGGCTTTACGCAACCAGCCGATTATCGAAACGCGCGTTTGCCAAACCGAAAATACGATTGACGACAATTTTATCGCGCAGCCGCATCCTGACATGAAAAATGTCTGGATTGCGGGCGGCGGTTCCGGGCACGGGTTCAAACACGGCCCCGCGTTTGGGCAATACCTTGCCGATCGTTTACTGGGCAAAGATAGTGAGCCGGAATTCGACCAGGCGTTCACGTTGAAGAAAGAAACGTTTTGATTGCTTTATGAAATCCGTCATCACTCGTATTGCCGTCAATGAAATCCGCCACAGTGTGCGCAATCGCTCGCTGCTGATTGCCTGCGTCAGCGTTGCTGCGTTGTTGCTGTTGTCGGCAATCCTCGCGCAGCAAAATCAAAACAAGCTCAATGCGCAGCGCAACGAATATCAACAGCGCGTGCGCTCGAACTGGCTGGAACAACCCGACCGCCATCCGCATCGTGCTTCGCATTACGGCTATCTGGCGTTTCGTCCGAAAGCGCCGCTCAGTTTTTTTGATCCCGGCGTAGACAGTTACGCGGGCACGTCTGTTTACCTTGAAGCGCATCGCCAGAACACCGCGAATTTCAGCGAAGCCAATCATTCCGGCGGAATGCTGCGCTTTGGCGAATTGAGTCCGGCGATGGTGCTGCAACTGCTGGCGCCGCTGGCGATTTTCTTTCTCGGTTTTGCTGCAATTACCGGCGAACGCGAAAGCGGAACCTTGCCGATGCTGCTGGCGCAGGGAGTGACGTGGCGCGAATTGATTGTCGGCAAAACGCTCGGCGTGATCTTGATGGCGTTGTGGGTGACAGCGCCGGGCGCCTTGCTGTTGCTGGTCTGGCGCTTATTCGCGGGGAATGAGTTTTCGCCCCAAAACGCCGCGGATACTTTGTGGCGCACGCTGGGTTTAGTTGTGGGATACAGCTTGTATTTGTTGATTTGCGCAGCGTTCACGGTGTTGGTTTCGGCGTGGCAGCAAACTTCGCGCGCCGCGCTGACGAGCTTGATCTTATTGTGGATTGCGTTGTTTGTCGTCATTCCACGCGGTGCGCAAACGCTCGGTGCGGCGCTTGCGCCCACACCCGCCAAAGCCGAATTTGACGCGCGGCTCGAAAACGAATTGGCCAAAGAAGGCGACAGCCACAACCCGAACGATCCGCACTTTGCCACGTTGCGCGCCGAGACGCTGAAAAAATACAACGTCACCAAAGTCAAAGACCTGCCGTTCAATTACGGCGCGTTCGTCATGCTGGAAGCCGAAAAGATCAGTTCGGATATTTTCCGGCGGCATTACGGCGAATTGCTCGCTACGTTCCGCCAGCAAAATCGCGTCAGCGAATTCGCTTCACTCCTGAATCCGTATCTTGCGATGCGTTCATTGTCGAGCGCGCTGGCCGGATCGAATCTGGCGCATTACGCCGAATTTCAATGGCAGGCAGAAAGCTTTCGCTACGGGATGGTGCAGAAGCTGAATCAACTGCACATGGACGAAATCAAATTTGAAAACGACCGCGCACAACGCATCAGCCACGAACGCTGGCAGGACTTTCCTGAATTCACCTTTCGCGCGCCGACGATTGGCTGGGCGATCAAACAGCACGGACTGGCAATCCTGTCATTGCTGGGTTGGAGCGTGGCTTTGCTGCTGCTGGTCTGGCGGATCAAACCGGGGATTGTGAAATGAACTGGCCTCGACTCCTGCAACTGGAACTCAAAAACTTTCTGGCCGGACGGGCTGTGATGGCGGGCTTGCTGGTGATGTTTCTCGCCGGGCTGTATGCCATCGAACACGGTCGCCGCGTCATTGCCGCACAGCAAAACGTGATTGCGCAGACGCCCGCGATGCAACGCGAGCATCTGGAAAAAATGGTGGCGCAACACGCGACGCCCGATCCGCTGAATACGCTGTATTACCTGAACTTTTTCACGACGCACGAGCCTTCGCGTTATGCGCCGCTTTCGATAGGACTGCGCGATGTGAACCCGTTCAATCTGAAAGTGCGTATGCTGACGCTGGAAGGGCAATTGTATGACGGCGACATCAGCAATCCCGCGACACTGGCGCTGGGCAATTTCGACCTCGCTTTTTTGCTCGTGTTTTTGTATCCGCTGCTCATCATAGCCTTCATGCACAACACGCTTTCGTCCGAACAGGAACAGGGCATCTGGCCGCTGCTTTGTTCACAACCTATTTCCGCTCACAAAATTCTGGCCCTGAAAGCCGGCTTGCGATTTTTGCCCATCGTCGCGGTTTGGGTGTTGACGCTGCTGGTCGGTTTGTGGTGGCTGCGGTTGCCACTCGATCAACGCTTTGGGTTTGTGCTGCTGGTTTCTCTGTCGTACCTGCTGTTCTGGTTTGCCGCGTCGTGGTTTGTGATGTCGTTTCGGCGCTCATCGAATTTCAATGCGCTGACGTTGCTGGGCGGCTGGCTGACGCTGACGATTCTGTTGCCCGCCGCCTTGAATGTTGCGTTGGCGACGTTCCTGCCCGTACCCGAAGCCCTCGCCGTCACGGTCAATCAACGCGAAGGCTATCATCAGCAATGGGATCGCCCGAAGGCGGAAACGATGCAGCGGTTCTTTCAGCGGTATCCCGAATACGCCAGCTTTCAAGCTCCGGCGGACAAGTTTTCGTGGGGTTGGTATTACGCCGCGCAACATCTCGGCGACGAAGAAGCGGCACAATCGGCCAAGCAATTGCGCGCCAAACTGCTGCAACGCCAGCAATGGACGCAGCGCCTGGCATGGTTTGTGCCGACCATCAACGCGCAAACGGCCTTCAATCAAATCGCGCAAACTGAATTGGACAATCACCTCGCCTACCTCGATTCGGTGCGCAGCTTTCACGAACAGATTCGCCTGCATTTTTATCCGGCGATGATGCGTCCCGATACGAGCGATGCCGCGCCGCCGCCGCCGATCCATTGGCAACAATTGCCGCGTCATCAATTCAGCGGCGAAGCACAAGCAAGTGCGTTTCCCCTTGCTTGTCTGTCCCTGTTGTTTATGAGCGCGGTGTTGTTTTTGGTGACACCGACTCGACTGCGTTCCATACAGGCGCACAAAAGAAAACGGGCAGCCAATTTGCTGCCCGTAAGTGATTGATTTGATTGATGAGCCGTGATGGGCTCGAACCATCGACCCGCAGATTAAGAGTCTGCTGCTCTACCAACTGAGCTAACGGCCCCTTGTAAGGATCAGAAAACATGCTTGCGCTCAATCAAGCGGAGCGCATTTTTGACGATGGTTTGGCGGATTGTCAAGACACTGTGGGCTGTTATAATCGCGCTTCAACATAGACATCGAAAGGACAATTCATGCCGACAAGAGAAGTAATGATCGAGATGGGGTTTTCTTCAGCGCACGCTTTGCGCGGGTATCAGGGCAAATGCGAAAACACCCATGGCCACAATTACCGCGTCGAAGTGTATGTGCGCGGCGAACGGTTGAACCACATCGGGCTGCTGATTGATTTCAAGGACCTGAAAGCCGCGACCAAAAAGGTTGTGGATTATCTGGATCACAAAAACATCAACGAATTGCCGCCATTCGACAAAGAGTTGAATCCGTCGGCGGAAGAAATGGCCGGATTCTTTTTTCACGAAGTTTCGCGCGACATCAACGATGACCGCGTGCAGGTTCATAAGGTTCGCGTGTGGGAAACCGACACCTGCGCCGCGACGTATTCGATTGACTGAGTTGGGAGGAACAACACAATGGCTGAACAACAACCTGAAAACTTTTTCGATTCGGTGATTGATTCGTTTTGGGCTTGTTTACCGGAAGAAACCGCCGACAATCTGGCGACGTTCAAAAAAGACGTGCTCAGAGGATTTCGCAGCGCAGTAGATTCGTTCGTGGACACATCCATTGCCGAAGTTGACCGTCATTTGGAAAACGCGCGACGGATGCGTGAAGAGTGGAATGCGCGATGCGCTGCCGAAGCGCCAAATGACCTGGGTGACGAAACTCCGCCAAATCCCGCCTGAAGTTTTTCATGTCTGAAATCCACAAACAGTTCGACGCTGCCATCGCAGGCGGCGGAATCATAGGTTGCGCAATCGCCTGGCGACTGGCCCAGTCGGGAATGCGCGTTGTGGTCGTCGAACGTGGCGATGTTGGGCGCGAAGCTTCGCACGCCGCCGGAGGAATGCTGGTTCCGCTGGCCGAAGCCGACGAAGCCGACGACCTGTTTCACTTATGCGTGGCCAGTCGGACGCTGTACGCCGATTTCGCGCGCGAACTGCAACAAGCCAGCGCGATCAATGTCGAATACCGAACCGAAGGCACGTTGTATTTGTCGCTGACTGACGAAGACGACGAAGAATTAGATCGCCGTTGGCAATGGCAACATGCCGCCGGGTTGAACTTGAAACGGTTGAACGCCGATTGCGCGCGCAAGCTGGAACCGCAGATCAATGACAAGCTTCGTTGGGCGCTGAAATTTCCTGACGACCATCAGGTCAACAACCGGTTGTTGGTTCAGGCGCTTCGCATCGCCGCACAAAAAGCCGGAGTCGAATTCCAAACGCAAACCGAAATCGAAAGTGTGTTGATCGAAAGTCAGGCTGGACGAAAGCACGTTGTCGGTCTGCAAACTTCGCGCGGCGAAATCCGCAGCAAGACCGTCGTCATTGCTGCCGGAAGCTGGACCAGTTTGCTGGCGAATGAAAGCAATGCGTTGTCGCCTGATCTGAAAGTCGAACCGGTTCACGGCCAGATGGTGGCGGTCGAAATGCCTGCGCCACCGGTCAATCACATCATTTACTCTTGCCGGGCATACGTGGTTCCGCGTTTGGGCGGAGTAGTGATTGCCGGTTCCACCAGTGACAAATTCGGCTTTGAAAAACGAGTGACAGCAGGCGGCGCGGCTTCGATCATCGAACGGGCGCAAGAAATTTTGCCCGCTTTCGGCGATCTGGCGATCCGGGAAACCTGGTCAGGATTGCGTCCGCGCGCGGCTGATGGTTTGCCGGTGCTTGGCACGGATGATTCGGTGGCAGGATTGGTTTACGCCACCGGCCATTACCGCAACGGCATCTTGTTGACTCCGATCACGGCCAAAATCATCAGCGAACTGGTGTTGAAAGGTGAAAGCAGCGTTCAACTCTCGCCATTCAGTCCACAGCGATTCGCACGCCTTCGGGCCGCCGGGCAAGCGCCATAAACAATCCCACCAAGGTTTTGGCGTCTCGAATGTTTCCCGCCGCAATCATTGTTGTCAGTTCCTCACCCGTGAATCCGCGAAGCTCGTAAATCACTTCGCCAATGTCGAGCGATTGTTCCCGTTGCGTCAATTCATAAGCAAAGAAAATGTGCATCAATTCATCGCTGCTGCCCGGCATCGCGTAACACTCGCAGACTTTTTCCAGTCGAGCGGCTTCATAACCGGTTTCTTCCAACAATTCGCGCGCGGCACATTCCGCAGGTGTTTCGACGGCAATCATCCGAGCGATTCCTTCGCAGCTTTTCTCTTTTCCGGCCAACGTTCCCGCCGGCAATTCCCACAGAGCTTCGTTGGCGGAATAACGATACTGGCGCATCAGAACGATTCGTCCGTCGTCCAGAAACGGAACCATGACGCAAATTCCCGGATGCCGTTGCACTGCGCGCGTAACGGTTTCGCCGGTTGTGCGATTCAGAATCGTTTCCCGGTTGATCAACCAACGAAGCTCGTCGCCGTGTTTCGACGCGCGAACTTCACGATATTCAGTTTTGCTTTCCAGCCATTCAAATTGATTTTCTGCAGGCATAATTTTCATATTTTCAAACTTGAAGAAGTTTTCTGTTCATCAATGATCTGGCGATTGATTTCATAAACGGCTTTGAATCGCACTGGTCATTGATGCGCGGCACGCGTTGGCGTCAGTTTTTGGCGTTTTAGATCGTTTTTCAATTCGCTTTACGGATTGGCCGCAGAGCCACGGAGGCTCAGAGAAATACTTATAGCGGGTTGCAATTGCACGCGACCTGTCAATTTGCTTACCAAGCGTTGGTAGAACAGGTTATTAACCTGTTCTACCAATTCGCATTCAAGTGAAAATCGCTATAGAAACCTCTGCGGCTTTGTGCCTCTGTGGCAAAACCCGTACGCCAAAATGAAATCTGATCTAACAGGCACAAGATCGCAATCAAAATGCTCACGACCTTTTTGGCTGGAAGCCGGTTCAGAGCTTATTCAGCCCGTTGAGCGCAGCCACCTTGTAAGCCTCGGCGAAAGTCGGATAGTTGAAGACGCTGTCGCGGAAGAACTCAATCGTGCCGTCCAGCGCCATTAACGTCTGGCCGATATGAATGATTTCGGTCGCGTTTTCCCCGATGGCATGCACCCCCAACACTTTCAACGTTTCGGGATGGAAGAGAATTTTCAGCATACCGGTCTCGTCTCCGACAATCTGCCCTTTGGCGATTTCCTCGTATCGCGCCACTCCAGTTTCGTAGGGCACGCCGGTGGCGGTCAGTTCCTGTTCCGTCCGCCCGACCATGGAGATTTCCGGGATTGTGTAGATGCCGTAAGGCAACAGTGATGGGCGACTGGCTGTCGGCTGTCCGAACATATGACCTGCCGCCAGTCGCCCCTGCTCCATTGACGTGGCGGCCAGCGACGGAAAGCCTATGCAATCGCCCGCCGCATAAATGTGAGCGACGGCGGACTGAAAATGCTCGTTGACCGCGATGCGGCCACGCTCGTCCGCCTCCAGACCGGCTGCCGCCAGATCAAGCAGATCCGTGTTGGCCTGCCGCCCGGCAGCGTACAGTAACCCTTCCGCGCGCAGGCGTTTGCCGCTCTCCAACTCGACTTGCACTTGACCTCGCCGGTTGACCCCGACCGTTGTCACCTTTTCGCCCAAACGAAATACGGAATCCTGTCGCCGCAGGTGATAGTTCAGCGTTTCCACGATCTCGTGATCCACAAAGTCCAGTATCGCGGGCCGTTGATCAATGACGGTCACTTTAATGCCAAGCGCCGCGAGCATCGAGGCGTATTCCAACCCGATCACGCCGGCCCCGACCACGATAAAATCGCGTGGGATGCGCGTGGCCTGCCCGAGTTGATCCGCGTCCATCACTTCTTCGCCGAACGGGATTTCAGCCGGGCGCGCCGCGCGTGTACCGCAGGCGATCAGGATATGCTCTGCTTCCACGGTCTGCGTTCTCTGTCCTCCTTCCACCTCAAGCGTGTGCGGACCGGTAAAGCGGGCCGTGCCGTCAATCAGTGTGATTCCGTTGCGCCCGAGCTGCTCTCGGATGACGGCGCTCTCGCGGGCGATGACCGTGTTCACGCGCTCGGCCAGATCGGCGACGCTGATTTCCTCCTTGAGTTTGAAGTCGCGTCCATAAAAGGCGCGCTGGCGGTAGCCGGTCAAATAGAGTACGGCTTCGCGCAGCGTCTTGCTGGGGATGGTTCCGGTGTGCAGGGACACTCCGCCGATCCTTTCGCGCCGGTCAATAATCGCCACGCGCTTGCCGAGTTTGGCGGCGGCAATTGCGCCCTTCTGACCGGCGGGGCCACTGCCGATGACGACCAGATCAAACCTGAGTTCATTTGTGGCAGGAATGTGACCCGCGAGTAGCGGGAAGGTGGGATTCACCTTCCCGCTTCCGCCGTCGCTCCCATTTGACCCTGTGTTCTTTTTTTGCCTGACGGGCGGGCTTTCAATGAACTCCGACGTGATCGTTGAAGTCGCATAAAACGAACCTGTGGTCGCGCTCTCCCATTGTTCAAAGTTGATGCCGCACTGCCGGCAGAAGCGGTCGAGTTGGCGTGCGCCGAATCCGCAAACCGGACACGGGCTGTGGATTGCTTGCTCGGCTTGAAGCTGCGCCGTCCCTGGCGGTGCGGCGGCATCTGTGACCATCGGGATTAATTCTGTCATTGGTTTTTCCATTCGCCGTTCACGATTGCTTCGGCGACCGGCGCTCCTGTCTTTCTTCTTCTTTCGCATGCGTCGCTCACAGTTGATTTGACGAGGACCGTCAGCGTCAGTTTCCAGTAGCCAGCGCCGTTGCTGCCGGCTCAACCTGCTTCGGCTCACCCGTGGCTTCCCACTGAATGAGTTTCAGGTCAAGGACGAAGATCGTATAGATCACCGGCACCAGCAGCAGCGTGACAAAAGTCGCCACCATCATCCCGCCCATCTGCGCGTAACACATCGGCTCCCACAGCGGTCCGCCGTGCATTGCCAGCGGGACGAGCGCAATCACCAGCGCCAGCACCGTAATCATCACCGGACGCAGACGCATAATGCCCGCGTCCAGCACCGCCTCTTTCAGCGGCATGCCTTCCTCGTGCTTCTCTTCAATGAAATCAAAGAGCACGATGATGTGGCTGACGATCAACCCGACCAGGCTGATGATCCCCAGAAACGCCATGAACCCGAAGGGCGTGCCCATAATCCAGAGCGCCACCAGTCCGCCCGCAATGCCGTAAGGCACTGCCGCGAAAACGACGAAGGGCTTGATCGCATTCTTGAATTGATAGACCAGGCTCAGATAGATCGCCACCAGCGAAATCAGCAGCACGACCACCAGGTTTTTGAACCCCTTGACCTGCTCTTCTTCCGATCCGCCGATCTCCATGCGGTAACCGGGCGGAAGTTGTTCGGCAAAAGCCGTCAACTGCGGGCGGGCGGCGCTCATGATCTCAGAGGGGAGATGACCGGCTTCGGCCATGCACGAAACCGTGATCGTGCGGAATTGATTGCGGCGGCGCACCTTCTCGCTCTGAATCCCGTATTCGATTGATGAGACCTGCCGGAGCGGCGCTTTCTGATCGCCTTGCAGCGAATAAACGTAAAGGTTCTGCACGTCGGCCAACTGCGCGCGCTCTTCCATCCGCAGTCGCGCCACGACCGGAATCTGCTTATCGCCTTCGCGCAGCGTCGTCACCTGCGCGCCGCTGATTCCTGCCGCCGAAGAGGCAGCGACGTCCAGGTTGGTGAGTCCCGCCGCATTCGCGCGGTCGGAGTCGGTTTCGAGCTTGACGGCGAAACTCTCCTCGCCCCAATCGTCACGGACGCGCTGGGCGTAGGGCGTGGCGCGCAGGATCGTTTTCACCTTATCCGCTTCCTGGCGCAGCGCGGCCATGTCGTCACCGGAGATGCGAATTTCGACCGGCATCGCGATGGGCTTGCCCGTGTCGAGTTGTCGCACGTCAATGCGCGCGCCCGGCACTTGTTCATCCAGCGCCTTCTGCATCAGGCCAACGAGGTGGTTGGTGTCGTGTTTGTCGTTGACCTCGATGATGACCTGCGCGTAGTTGAGCTGTTGCATTTCAGGCGAGACCGAGAACCAGAAGCGCGGGCCGCCGCCGCCGACAAAGGTTGTCAGCGATTTTAGAATCTCACGCGGTTTGCCATCTTCAAGGTGTTCTTTGCCGTATTCTTCGGCCACCTCGCGCACCACTTCCTCCGCGTGCCGCGCGGCCTCATTGGTCGCCGAAAGCGGCGCGTCTTCCGGCAGCCACACATCCAGGTACGAGAGGTAAGAAAGGTCTTTCGGGAAAAAATCTGTTTTGAGCTGGCTGGCAACCAGCCCGCTCCCGGCGAGCAGGACGAGCGAGCCGGCGAGGACCTTCCAGCGTTGATTGATCGCCCATTCGCCGACCCGGTAATAAAAGGCCGGGAAGCCTTTTTTGCGCCGCTCTTCAATCGGCGGCTCAGGCTTAGGCTTCATCAAAAAGTATCCAAGGAAGGGAATAAACGTCATTGCCACGATCAAGGCCGCCACCAAAGAACAGGTCAGCACAATCGGCAGGCTGTACAAAAATTCGCCCGTGCCTCCTGGCAACGTCAGGAACGGTAGGTAAGCGACGATGTTGGTTATGGTGGCGAAAATGATCGCCGTGATGAGTTTGGTAGGCCCCAGCCACGAAGCGATGAGTGGCGGCAATCCCTCTCCCAGCGAGTTCTTAATCGCATCGCCGGAAACAACCGGCACATCCACCAGCAAGCCGAGCGCGATAATCAGCGTGGCAATGGAAACCTGTTGCAGGTCAATCCCCAGCATGTGCGACATGCCGAAGGTGATGAAGAGCGTAATCGGGATCGCCAACCCCATCAGCAGCGCCGAACGCCAGTCCCAGAACCCGATCAGCGCGACAATCACCACCAGGAAGATCGCTTCATAGAGGCTGTTCATGAACAGGCCGACGTTTTCTGTGACCTGTCGCGGCTGGTCGGAGGTGCGCGCCATCATCAAGTCTTCAGGCAATTGTTTTTTTACCTCAGCCAGCGCCGCGTCAACGCTCTGGCCGAATTCGCCGATGTATCCGCCCGGACGCATCTGCACGGCGATGGTGATGGCGCGGCTGCGTTGCCAATTACCATTTGCGTCGCGCCAGTCGTAATAGTTCAGGAATCTGGCCGGGCTGTCATAACCACGCTGTACGTCCACCACATCGCGCAGGTAAACAGGCGCTCCCTGCTCCGTGCGGGCAATCGCCACGTCGGCAATCTCCTGTTCACTCTGAAACTCACCCGAAGGATCAATGGAAAAATTCTTTCCCACGGCTTCCAATTGCGGGCCAGCCGGCGCGATGTTGCGTGCGCCCAGAATGTTCGGCAGGTCGCCAGGCCGCAGACCGTAGGAAGCGATGCGCTCTTGGGAATAGAGTAGAAAGACCTGTTCAGGCAGAATGCCCGCGCGCGACACCTTCGAAGCTTGCGGAAGGCCTTTGAGCGTCTTCTCGATAAGGTCGGTGAAATCGTCCATTTCGCGGTAGCTGTATTTGTCGCCCGCGACCGCGCCCAGCTTGGCGCGCGCCTCGTTCGGATCATGGATCACCACCGGCGGCCAGCTATCCGGATGAAAATCTGCTGCCTGTAATCGCTCGTGGATGAACTGCTGCGTGTGAGCGAGCAGTGTTTCATCGCTTGCGTCGGACACGCCGTCCACGCCAACGAAGCCCGGTTCAGTGATGACGTGCAGGTCGCTGGCCAAGCCCTTCTGCTTGAGGGAATCGGCCAACAGATTGAGCGGGTCTTGCACGACGCGGGGGCTGATCGGATGAGTAAGGCTGCTGACAATCGTGAAGCGCCCCTCGCTCGCCGCCGCCACATGCTCTTGCCGTTGGCGAGTGATGGCCTCGCTGACGGCCTTCGCGCGCAGATCAATCTCCGCCTCGCTCACCTTCGGGCTGGCGACGGTCAGCATTAGCGCCGCCGTGTCGCCGAAGTCCTTGATGAACCTCACGGGGCCCGCGCCTTCCGGCAGATCGGTGAGCGCGCCGAGTTTGAGCGCGATGTCATCGAACTCCTTGCCAATCTGCGGGCCGGGAAAGTTCTCGTCCAGGTCCACATAGACCGCCGAAAAGTTGGTGCGCGAGATCGAACGGATCTTTTCCACGTTGGCGTTCTGCGCGATCTTCTCTTCGACCTTTTTGGTCACCAGTTGTTCGATCTTCTCGGCGCTCGCGCCGGGCCACAGCGTGATGGCGACGGCGGTTTTGACGGGCGTGTCCGGGTCTTTGCGCTGGGGCATGCTTTTATAGCTATACACGCCCCATACGCAGACGGCGATCAGCATGACCCAGGCGATATGCCGCTGTTCGACGAAAAAGCGAGAGATGTTGCGTTTGTTTTTGAGAGTCTCGTTGTTGTTGTGACCGTGTTCCATAATTCTCCTGATGATCTTCGGATCAAGCTGCATCCAGCTTGTCATTCCCACAAATTTTGCGCTCCGATGTGCGACCTTGTTTCATTGGAATCCATCCAAGTCACGATGACTCGCTCCGTAGGAGCGCAATGTTTATAGACATTGGTGAAGAAAAGCCCCTAGCTCCGTAGGAGCGGCATATGCGAGACAGATGCCGCTCCTACGGAGCTAAGGCATGTGGTTGCCATTCGTTCTATAAACATCGCGCTCCTTCGGAGCGGAAGACGCCGCGATTCGTGTAGACACCGATGATGCAAGGCCGTGATACCTGAATTCCCATCAAGGAATCACCTTGACCGGATCGCCGTCGTTGACCATCGTGCCGCCTGTCGTGATCACGAGGTCGCCCGGCTTCACTCCGTCCGTCACGGCCACTGTGTTGCCGTAAGATTCGCCCAGCTTCACGTCGCGCAGTCGTGCGACCTGCCGCCCGCCTTCTTCCATCACCACGAACACGGCATACCCGTTCGGGTTGCCCTTCGATTTCATCACCGCGTTCAGGGGCACGACCGGCTGCGCGGGCGCGGCCTGGTGAGTTCCCACTTTGAGCGAGACAATCATTCCCGGTCGCAGCAGGTAGCTCGCATTCGGGATCGTCACCTCGACGTTGAAAGCTCGGCTCTTGGGGTCGGCGGCGGGAAAAATGGACGTGATTTGTCCGCGAATTTCCGTGCTGGGCAAAGCTTCGGTCTCGACGCTGAGCGTGCTTCCAAGTTTCATTTCCGGTACGGCCACGTCCGCCACGCCGAAGACCGCTTTGACCGAAGACGTGTCGGCGACGATGAATCCTGTTTTGCCGGGCGAGACCAACGTCCCTTTCTCGACCGATTTTTGCAGCACGACCCCATTGAGCGGCGCCCGGAGCGCGGTGTCTTGCAGGGGAATCGTTGCCTCCTGCACGACCGCCTGCGCGCCCCTTGATCTGGCCTCGATGACTTCGATCTGCGCTTTGGCGGAATCGGCTCTGGCCTGGATCATGCCGACCTGCGAGCGGGCGGCGGCGACCTTGGCAGTCGTCGCTTCAAACTGCGCCTTGGCCGCGTCGTAATTGGCTTTGGTCAGGCTCTGGCTGGCGAACAGGTTTTGCGCGCGGTCGAAATCGAGTTTTGCTTTTTCATAAGCCGTTTCAGCCTCAGCCAATTGGGCCTTGCTCGCAGCGATGCCGGAGAGCGCTTCCTGGTATTGCGCTTTGCTGGCGTCAATGGCCGATCTGGCCTCGTGGGACTGCGATTCGGCCTGTTTGACTTTGACCTGATAATCGCTCTGGCGCACGCGCGCCAGCGTCGTTCCGGCGGTGATGCGGTCGCCTTCCTGCAGGTCTCGCATCTTCCCGTCCACGCCGCGCACCTGCTCGATCGCATCAACGTAGCCGCCCACCCTGAAGGCCAGTTCCACCTGCGTGCGCGGGATGATCGTGGCCGAATACCGCTGCTCCCCGCTGCCTGCGGTGTTCAACTCGACCGCCGCGACTTTCACCGGCACGACCGGCTTTTCCACCGCCCTGGATCGAGGCTTAAACATCGCCACTGACAACACAGTCACTAACAAGAGCGCCGCGCCCACTGCCGCCGCTTTGAAGATTCTCTTTTTCATTTGTCCGCTCCGATTGCTTTTTCGTAATCCGCCCTGGCCGTCCAGAAGGCCAGCAGCGCTTGTTGGTATTGATAATCCGCGTCGGCCAACGCGGCCTGCGTTTGCAGCGCGTCCGAAAGCAGCGCCGCCTGCGCCTTGTATTTGTTGAGGGAAACACGCGTGTTTTCCCGTGCCGTTTCCTGCTTGAGTTGAGCGACGCGCAGCGCCTGCCGCGCTTGTTGCAACTCGCGCAGTTTCGCTCCGACCTCGATCCGAACGCTGTTTTCCGCTTCGCGCAGGCTGTTGTTCGCCTGCTCGATGGTCTTCGCTTTTTCCGCCAGTTGATGTTTCTTCCTTCCCCAGTCGAAGACCTCCCAATTCATCTGAAACCCGACGCCGGCGAAGTTCTTGGGGACGAAATCGTTGAAGTTGCGCGGGGAGACATAAACCAGCGCCAGGCTGACATCCGGGATGTATTCGGATCGCTTCACGCGCTTGTCCAACTCCGCCTGTTTGATTCGCAACCGCGCCTCTTTGATCTCAGGCCGTGATTCCAGCGCCTGTGTGCGCGCCGCCGCAACGTCCAGTTCCAGCCATGACAGTTCCGTCGCCGGGCTGACTCTGAATTCAATGCCGACATCGCACCCCATCAATTGATTGAGCTGCTCCTTCAACGTGGCCAGTTGATTGCCGACGGTGAGCGCCTCGGTTTCTGTCTTCGCCAGTTTGGTTTTGACATCTAGCTCGTCCGCTTTGAGCGCCACTTGTTGCACCACGTAATCACCCGTCACGCGATCTAGCTCGCGGTAGAACCGCAAGGCCTGCTGGACGCTTTCGATGGCGCTCTGTGTTTGCAGGATCGCGTAGTAGGTGCGCTTGACGTTGTTGACGACCGACTGTTCCTGCGACCGCAATTGCTGGCGGGCGACGTCGCCGGATAAGGCGACCTGTTTGACGTTCAGTCCCAGGCGATACTGCTGTGAAAGTGGCATCGTCACCTGACCATTGAGAATAGCCGTTGGTCGGCTCGGCGTTGACAACTTGACGTCGCGATCCGGGAGCGGGCCGACGTTGGGGTAATTGCCCAACACGCCTTTGGTAAAGGTGAAATCCAGCCCCGTCAGATTTTGTGTGGCGAGCGCGTTGAACTCGAATTTCGGCAGGCGAAAGGTGCGCGTCGCCGCCACCTGATCCTCGGCTTTGCCGACGGCCAGTTGCGCGTTCCTGACCTGGCGGTTGTCGCGCAAGGCCAGCGAGATGGCATCTTCCAGCGTCAGTACTTCTTCTGAAGCGCCTGCCTCTTGTTGCTGCGCCAGGGCGCTCACCGGGATGGCTATTAAGATGATGATCGCAAGTAAATAAATAATCCGGTTATCCATAGATTGATCCTTATTGCGCTCCCGCCGGACGCTTGGCCAACGGCGGAGGCTCTTTCTCAGTTTTGGTTGGCATTGCTGCATTCTGCTGTTTAGGCCCCTCCCCGGCCTCAATCTCCGCCACGATCGCGTTGATCAGGACGCCAGTGGATAGCAGCCTTGCGCCCTGTCGCCGCATCCTGCTGAGCAGCGCTCGTCCTGCGGAGTCAATAAAAGTCACGGCTGCCAAATTCACCAGCATCGTCCGGGATGGGTCGGCAGCCAACGCGCTTTTCCAGCACTTTTCCAATTCTTCCACCCACGGCCCGACTAGCTTTCCTTCAATCACGAAGCTCGTCACCTTCGCCTCGGTGTGGATCGTAATTTTGAGCATCGCTCTTTCTCCTCTTTCGGTTTGGGTAATGGCAATGGGTATGCCGCGACAAAACGCGATGAGCGCGGAGGCTAAATCGTTGAATTTAGAAGGCGACTGAAAAAATGCTGCTCAGGATGCGATGTCGAAACGTCGAAACTGTCATCGTCACTTTCAACAAAGCTGGGCAGGGCTGCTCGGATTTGATGGCGGCGTATTGTGTCGAAGCTGACGAAGCGTGTAGCATCCGCGAGGGATTGCGAACCTTCTTAATGGAGCATTGGGCGATGAGTACAGACTGGCAATTTGCGCCGGGAAGCGCCGCCGAGCGTTCCGCGCAAGAGGAATTACAACGTCAAAACGACCGGCTTCAGTTGCTGCTGAATCTGACCAGCAGCATCACATCAAACCTGGAGCTTCAGGAGTTGTTGCGCTCGATTTCAGCCAACATTCGCGAGGTCATACGCTGTGAAGGAGTGGGGGTTTACCTGGCTGACTCGGAGTCAGTAAGTTTCACGCTGCTGGCCATGGATTTCCCGCACGGCAAAGGGGAGTTTCACGAAGGCCTGCAATTCTCCCCGCTCGCAGGCGACCCGTTGAGGCGGGCGTTTGACACGTTGAAACCGGTCGTTGTCAGCATGGACGAGTTGGCGAACATCCATCCCGAAGGATACAAAATCGCAATCGCCGAGGGCATCAAGAATCACTTTTTTGTTCCGCTCACGAACCGCGGTCGCGCGCTCGGAGTCCTGGCGGTTGGCCACACGACGGAGGATGTCTTCACGCCCGAGGATGTCGAGTTCCTCAGCCAGGCGTCGGGCCAGATCGCCATCGCCGTCGAGAACGCCCTGGCCTACCGCGAGATTTCCGAACTCAGAGACAAACTCGCCCAGGAAAAGCTCTATCTGGAAGAAGAGATTCGCAGCGAGATGAATTTCGATCAGATCGTCGGCGACAGCCCGGCGCTCAGGCGTGTGCTGGAACTGGTCGAAACGGTCGCGCCCAGCGATTCCACGGTTCTGTTGCTCGGCGAAACCGGAACCGGCAAGGAACTCGTCGCCCGCGCCATCCACGACCACAGCCGGCGCAAAGACCGCACGTTTGTGAAGCTGAACTGCGCCGCGATCCCGACCGGCTTACTCGAAAGCGAATTGTTCGGACATGAAAAAGGAGCCTTCACCGGCGCGATCAGCCAGAAGGTCGGGCGGCTGGAATTGGCCGACCAGGGCACTCTGTTTCTGGACGAGGTAGGCGACGTGCCGCTGGAAATCCAGCCGAAGCTCTTGCGCGCGCTACAAGAGCGCGAATTCGAGCGGCTGGGCAGCACGCGCACAAAGAAAGTAAACGTGAGGCTGGTGGCGGCGACGAATCGCGACCTGGAGCAGATGATCGCCGACCGCGAATTCCGCAGCGACCTCTATTACCGGCTGAACGTCTTCCCGATTCGCATCCCTCCCTTGCGAGAACGGCGCGAAGACATTCCGCTGCTGGTAAGTTATTTCGTCCAGAAGTTCGCCCGGCAGATGCAGAAGCGGATTGAGACGATCCCGGCAACCGCCATGAAGACTTTGGCCGAATGGGACTGGCCGGGGAACATCCGTGAGCTACAGAACTTCATTGAGCGCGCCGTGATCCTGACGCGGGGCCGTGCGTTGGAAGCGCCCCTCGCGGAACTGCGCAGAGTTCGCAGGGACGAACCAACGCGGGCGGCGGCAGACCAGGGAGAGATTGCCCGCATCGTGAAAGAAACAATCAACGCACTCAACGACAAGAAAAGTGTTGCTGACGAACACGCCCAAAAGCAGCACGAAGAGATCGTGCGCGCGCTAACCGAATGCAAGGGGCGAGTCGGCGGCGCCGATGGAGCTGCCGCACGATTGAGGCTGAATCGCACAACGCTGCTTTCCCGCATGAAAAAGTTCGGCATAGATGCCAGACAGTTTTCCTGACTTCTCCGTCCGGATCGCCTCCCTGCTACGGACGCGTATCCCCTTCAGCCTTCTTCCCTGCCTGCTCGCTCAAATTCCCCGAAGGCAATCTACTGGCTTCAATAAAATAAAGTCCGTAGTCCTGCCTTGTATCTTCAGGCGTTAGGTTTGGCGTAAGAACGCTTTCGGCTAAAGCCAGCGCGAAGACGCAAAACTGTCGAAATGGTTAACAACATCAATCAACTTGACCCAAACCTGTGAAGCCACCTTTGCGGCTTTTACTTTTTTGCGACTTTGCGTTGAATTTGCAAACGTTCGCCCGGCTTGACAGCTTTGAGAGCGTTGGGCAGAATCCGCCCTCGTTTTTAAGACACGTTCTTTCTGTTTGGCAAACGAGTAGAGGCGCGGTTTTCAAAAGTACCTCATCCGAGAACGCGAAGATTCCATGACGATGAGCGAAAGGGGTAAACCGCCGAAACCGAAGCGGCGCTTCGCACGCGCAACGGTTGGCTGTCAGGGCTAAATCCCTGAAGCTGTCATCGCAAACGCGGTGACGTGCTCTCGGCAACCTACGGTTTTCAATTTCGCGCTGAGTTTCGCGTCAGCGCATCAAAAGATCACGGGTTAGCAGGCACGTCGCTGCTAACCCGTTTTTCTTTTTTCCGAGAAGGAGCTTCAGGAGCTTAGAACCATGATCGTCATGAAATTCGGCGGCACGTCTGTGGAAAGCGACGTAGCGATTCACCGCCTTATCTCAATCGTCAAAACTCAAATTCATCGTCACCCGGTTGTCGTTGTTTCGGCAATGGGCAAAACCACCAACGGATTACTGGAAGCCGCGCGGTTGGCCGCCGCCGGAGATTTGGCTGCCGCTGGCGCAAAGCTGGACGCCATCGCCGAACATCATTTCAAAACGGCAGATCAACTGGCGCTGACCGAAGAAAAAAGTCTGTTGCGATTGGCGTTGGCCAATCGGTTTGACGGTATTCGCGCCACGTTGAAAGAAATCGCCGATGCTGGCGAAGTCACGCCGCGATTGTCCGACGCGATTTCCGCCAACGGTGAATTGCTATCGTCAACCATTGTCGCGGCAGCCTTTCGCGCCGAAAACATCAAAGGCGTTTGGGTGGATGTTCGCCCGTTGATGCGAACCAACGATGATTTCACGCGCGCGGCTGTGCAATTCGACGAAGCCAATCCGAAATTGAACGAAAGCTTCACGGCGGCGTTGGCCGATGACGGATTGCCCGTCACGCAAGGCTTCATCGGGTCTACTGCCGAAGGCGTGACGACCACCATAGGGCGCGGCGGTTCGGATTATTCAGCGGCGATTATCGGCGCGGCGCTCGATGCCGAAGAGATTCAAATCTGGACGGATGTGGATGGCATCCTGACCACTGATCCGCGCATCGTCGCCGAAGCCGCCAAAGTCAAAACCATCTCGTTTGCCGAAGCTTCGGAGTTGGCGTATTTCGGCGCGAAGGTTTTGCATCCGAGCACGCTGTTGCCGGCAATGGCCAAAGAAATTCCCGTGCGTGTGTGCAATTCGCGCAACCCGTCGAACGAGGGCACAGCCATCGTCCGCAACGCTCCGCAGTCGAAAGCGCCGGTCAAAGCGATTGCTTTCAAACGTGGTATCACGGTCGTCAACGTCGCTTCGGACAGAATGTTGATGGCTTACGGTTTTCTGGCGCGGTTGTTTGATGTGTTTGCCAAACATGGAACTTCGGTGGATATGGTGGCGACTTCCGAAGTCAGCGTTTCGGTCACGCTGGACGACACGCGGCATCTGGATGCGGTCGTTGCCGATTTGCAGAAATTTGGCGACGTCACCGTCGAACGCGACCAGGCGTTGATTTGTCTGGTCGGCGAAAACCTGAAGTTCACGCCGGGGTTGGCTTCACGAATTTTTTCCAGCATTGAGGACGTCAATGTTTCGATGATTTCGCATGGCGCTTCGGCCATCAATGTCAGCTTCATCGTCGCCGACAAAGATGTCGAACGCGCCGTCAAGGCATTGCATACGGAATTTTTCAGCGAACTGGACGCAGCGACTTTTGAAGCGGTCGCGGCGGTTCGCGCGGCGGCGGCTTAAGGAGAGCACGATGAACATCGCAATTGTCGGTTACGGCAAGATGGGAAAAATCATCGAACGCATCGCGCTGGAACGCGGGCACTCCATCGTCGCGCGTTTCGACATTGACAACAATGTCAACGGCGAAGGCCTGACGGTGGAAAGCCTGGCAGGCGTGGATGCGGCGATTGAGTTTTCCACGCCCGAATCCGCGTTGGAAAACATTCGCCGGTTGGTTGAGTTGCGCGTCCCGGCGGTGATCGGCACGACGGGTTGGTACGCGCAACTTGACGACGTTCGGCGACTGGTGGTGGCGAACAACGCTTCTCTGGTGTGGGGCGCGAATTTTTCCATCGGCGTCAATTTGTTTTTCAAATTGGTGCGCGAAGCGGCAGCGCTGTTTGCGCGATACAATCAGTACGATCCGTTTTTGATCGAGGCTCATCACAAGTTCAAGAAAGATGCGCCATCGGGAACGGCCTTGGTTGCCGCGCGAATGATGCGCGAAGCTTATGGCGACCGAACGCCCGAAGCAGTCAGCGTTCGCGCAGGCCACATTCCCGGCACGCACGAAGTCGGGTTCGATTCCGAAGCCGATACCATCACGCTGACGCATACTGCTCGCAATCGCGAAGGATTTGCCGCCGGAGCCGTGCTGGCTGCCGAATTGATTGTCAGCAAACTGGGCATGTACGAATTTCCGGAATTGCTTTTTGAAACCATAGAGGTGGAACAATGAACAATCTGAATCAATTGAAAGGTTGCGGAACGGCGCTGATTACCCCGTTTCGCCGCGATGAATCCATTGACGAAGCCGCGTTTCGCCGCTTCGTCGAATTTCAAATTACCGGCGGCGTGGATTTTCTGGTTGCCTGTGGCACGACGGGCGAAAGCGTGACGATGAGCGATGACGAACAAGCGCGCGTCGTTGAACTGACGATTGAATTCGCCGCTGGACGGGTTCCCGTCGTTGCGGGCGCTGGCGGATACAACACGCGCGAAGTGATTGAGAAAATCCACCGCTACGAACAACTCGGCGTGGATGCGATTTTGTCGGTGACGCCGTATTACAACAAACCGATGCAGGAAGGTTTGTTCCAGCATTACCGCGCGATTGCCGAAGCCACTTCATTGCCGATCATTTTGTACAGCGTGCAGGGACGCACAGGCGTCAACCTGGAACCGGCGACCGTTGCGCGGTTGGCCGAGATCAACAACATCGTGGCGATCAAGGAAGCTTCCGGCAACATTTCGCAGATTGCCGAAATCGCTTCACTGGTCGGCGATGAGTTCAAAATTTTCGCAGGTGATGACAGCGTGGTGTTGCCGGTGGCGGCGCTCGGCGGCGTGGGCGTGATTTCGGTTGCGTCGAATCTGTTGCCGCGATTAGTCAGCGATTTATGCCACGCCAGCACGGAAGGTCGTTTGGCCGAAGCCCGGCGGCTGAATCGTCAACTGACGCCGATCTTCAAGGCGATGTTCATCGAAAGCAATCCGATTCCGGTGAAAGCTGCGCTGGCAATGACCGGCATGATCGAAGAAGTGTACCGGTTGCCGCTGACGCCCATCAGCCAGGCTAACCGCGCCAAGCTGGAGCAGGTTTTGAACGAAGCAGGCGTGCTGGCCAAAGCAGCCAAAGCTTGAGGCGCACTGGGTCGCAGCTTCAAACAGCGAACGTATCCATCATCAAATACGGATCGCTCATCGGGTAGAGAACCGGGCACGTGCAACCGCGCCGCCGGTATTCATCCACTTTGGCGCGGACTTCGTCGGGTGTGCCGGTGGCCGAAATCTTCAACACGAATTCATCCGGCACGTATTGCATCGCCTGATGAATCTGCTCAATGGTTGCGGGCCAGGTCAGTATGGATTGCACCTGTTTGACTATGTCTTCGCTGACGCCGGAGGCTTTGGCAATGTGCGGCTGCTGCGCCAGATATTGCGTCAACAACACCTTCGCGGCTTCAATCGCGCGCTTGCGGTCGTGGTCAACCGAACAAACGACCAACTGCGGACGATCAATTTCGTCAAACGAGCGTCCGGCTTTCTTCGCGCCCGCTTCCAGCAACTCCAACGCGCGGTCGTTGTATTCGGGCGGCACGCAATAATTCAGCAACACACCGTCGGCGATCTCGCCGGTCAACTCCATCATCTTGTCGCCGGTCGCGCCAATGTAAATCGGCACATTGCGCGGTTCGCGGCGGCCATGCACCACGTCGAGTTCGATGCCCGTGACTTGATGAAATTCGCCGTGAAAGCTGACGTTCTCCATTCGCAGCAAGCGACGCAACACTTCCACCGTCTCGCGCATCGCCAGCAGAGGCTTGCGACGTTCAATGCCGACATTTTTCGCCAGCGGGTCCCACCACGCGCCTATGCCGCAGATCATGCGATTGGGCGCAAGGTCATCCAGCGTCAACCAGGTCGCAGCCAGCAAACCGATGTTGCGCGTCCAATTGTTGATGACGCCCGCGCCAATCTTGATGCGCTCAGTCGTCGCGGCAAACGCCGCCATCGGCACAATCGCATCCCGCACCAAACGGCTTTCCGCTTGCCAGACGGCTTCAAAGCCTTTCTGTTCGGCGTACTGCGCGTATTTGATTCCGTCTTGCAGCGAATGCGCGTCTTGCAGATAAAGTGCGATTCGTTCGCTTGGCATTTGTCTTTTCTCCCTTATCCGACGTCTTGCAGGATGTTTCGGATTCCTTCAGCAACAGCAGGCAGCCGGTTCTTTACAGTTTGCCAGACAAGCGGGTAATCCACGCCAAAATACGAGTGAATCAGTTTGTCGCGCATCCCGGCCATTTCCTTCCAGGGGATTGCCGGATGCTTTTGGCGGATTTCGTCCGGGATTTGTTTCGCAGCTTCGCCGATGATTTCAAACTTACGCAACACTGCGCTGCTGGTTTTGTCGTCGGCTTGAAAGGCTTCCAATTCCATTCCGGCGACAAACTCTTCGATTTTGTCCATCGCTGCCAGAATGTCTTTCAAATAGAGCGTGTGGTCTCTCATACCGTGACAACCTCTCGTAAGACGGCCTCCCGCAATTCTTCTCGCAGCGCACGTTTGGGCACAACGTCCACTTTTTGCTTCAATGCTTCTTCCAGATAATCGGAAAGGCCGACCAAATCGAACATGTCCGCGCCGTCTTCGAAATCCACCAGCAGGTCAATGTCGCTGTCCTCATGTTGCTCTCCGCGTGCGAACGAACCGAAAAGGCCAATTTCTTTTGCTTTGTACCGAATGGCGATAAGCGGTTTCAACTCTTTCAATGTAGTCAGGATGCTATCTGTATTTGTCATCAATTCCGCCTTTCTTGCGTCTGGCAAACTCCGCCATCGGCATAATCGCACTTGCGCACCGAACGGCTTTCGGCTTGCCACACGGCTTCGAAACCTTTCTGTTCGGCGTACTGCGCGTATTTGATTCCGTCTTGCAGCGAATGCGCGTCTTGCAAATAAAGTGCGACTCGTTCGTTTGCCATAATCGCGTTGATCTCCTTGCTAGACTGACAATCCCAATGTGGTTCGAATAATTCGCCTGACCGCCTGACAATCTTTAATGGCTTGGCGCGCATCAAGCTTTGACGCTGATTTCCCAGGATAACGAAAATCAACCGCGAAGATGCTCAGTGCGTTCATCTGTGGTTGCAGGGCAATCCATTGCGGCTCAACTTGCAGCGTCAGCGTCAGCAGGTGGGTCAAGTTATGGGTTTTGCTGAAGGCAACTCCTGCTTCTTCGAGCCGGGCTTTGAGATATTTTTCGGCGCATTGCTGGGTGTGGAAGCAGGCAGCGTCATAGTTCGGGTGTTTTCGGGCGCGGTAAAGCTGTTGAGCAGCAAACCAATCGCCTTCGGCTTTATCAATCCATTCGAGCGTGAGTTGCTTCATACATGACCTTTCCTCGCTCGACGATTTCGCGCAGGAAACTGTCGCCAATCTCAATTCGTTCGCGGACTTCTTCCGGCGAACGCACCAGCAGATCAATTGGGGCCAGCATATTGAGTCGGTTCAGAATTTTGATGGCTTGCGCGGAGTGGCTGCCTTCGTATGGCATGACTACCAGCAAGTCTATGTCGGAATCTTCCGTCGGCTTTCCGTAAGCTTGCGAGCCAAACAGAATAATCCGCTCCGGCAAAAAAGCATTGGCAATTTGCTGGCACAGCCGTTTGATGTAATCCCGCTTGCCCTCGGTGGAATCACCCAGACGATACCATTCTGTTTTGGAGTCAACGGCGTTCGCTGTTGCAGTAGTCATCTCAAACTCCTTTCCGTCATTCTAACTTCAACCGCCAATGCGCTCCCAAGCTCGTTCTGCCAGTTTCCGGCTTTTGGCAGTGATTTCCGCTTCATCCAGAAACAACAACTGCTGATCTTTCATCAACACTTTACCCGCACAGATTGTCGTCGTCACCATCGAATTTTCAAAGCCGAACAAAATGTGCCATGGCAGATTACCTGCATTCATCTGCGTGGTCGGGTGGTAATCCACGAAGATGATGTCGGCGAAGGCTCCCGGCGCAAGCACGCCAATTGGCGCTTGTGGAAAGAAGACATTGGCGAGCGCGGCGTTGTTGGTCACGGCCATTTCGGCGACGGCCGTGCCGCTCATTCGGCGTGGATCGCGGTGGGCGGCTTTGTGCGACAGGTAAGCCGCTTTCCATTCGTCCCACATCGCGTTGGAAAAACCGTCATTGCCCAGGCCGACTTTGACGCCGAGCCGCAGCAAGCTTTCCACATCCGCCGCGCCGACGGCGTTGTTCATGTTCGAGCGAGGTTGATGCGTCACCCAGGTTCCAGTTTCGGCCAGCAAGGCGGCTTCGCGGGCGTCAATGTGAACAGCGTGCGCAACGATGGAGCGATTGCCCAGAATGCCGAATTTGTGCAGCCGGTCAATCACTCGCGTGCCGCTTTTTTGCAAACTGTCGTACTGGTCAGATTCGTGTTCGGCGGCGTGAATGTGAAAGCCTCCATCCCAGGCATTGCGGCAGGCTTCGAGCGTCGTGTCGGAAAGCGTGAGCGAAGCGTGGAGGCCGAACGTGGCGGCAAGCCTGGGAGCGCGGGCGTCCTCGCCCGCAGCTTTGATGAAGCGCAGATTTTCCTTGATCCCGGCTTTGGCTTTTTCGTCGCCGTCGCGGTCGGTGACTTCGTAACACAGACAGGCGCGCAAGCCCGCTTGCGTGACGGCTTCGGCAATCACATCCAGCGAACCGTCAATCGCGTTCGGCGAAGCGTGATGGTCAATCAGTGTCGTCGTGCCGTGTTTGATGGCATCAATCAAGCAAACCATCGCCGAATAGCGCACGTCTTCGAGCGTCAATGCCTTGTCCAGCCGCCACCACAGCCGCTCCAGAATTTCGGGAAAGTCTTTCGGCGCAGCGCCCGGAATCGCCATCCCGCGGGCGAAGGCTCCGTAAAAATGCGTGTGCGCGCAGATGTTGCCCGGCATGACGAACTGGCCGCGCGCATCCAGCCGGTCAGCCTGCGGATATTTGGCTTCGAGTTCCGACGACAAGCCGAGTTCGACAATGCGGTCGCCTTCCACGTACAGCGCGTGATTTTCCAGAATCTGATTCGGCGTGCCCCAGGTGATGAGTGTGGCGTTGGTGATGAGCATGACGGTTGGTCTCAGGCAGCAGTGATTGTGACCAATTGGCCTTCGGCCAGCACTCCGGGTTCAAAGGGATAAACCGCACCATTACGAACAATCCCACGTAGTGTTCGCTGTCCGGTTGAGTGGAGCGCCTGTTCGCATTCGCTACGAAAGTCAAGCATTTCAGCTAAGAAGTTTTCCGATTGCGTCAACTTCATCGCCTCGTCAGTCAGAGCAATTGCTTTGGCGACATCCCCCGCCTGTTTGTAACAAGAAGCAGCGCTGAACAAACTAATCGCCGCGTCGTCGGCATTGCCTGTTTGCCGAAAGTTATTGGCGATCCGTTCTTCCAACAATGCAGCTTCCAGAAAATGCCGAACGGCTTCCGCCGATTGTCCCACAGCTTGCTGAAACTGGGCTTGAATAATCAGCAACGACTTGCGAGAAACCAGATCGTCATTGTTGATAAGGTTGTTCATAACAACTCTCCTCTCGAAACCGCATTGAAGGGGTGGAAAGAAAGCCGTCCCTTTTGATCCGGGAAACAGCAAACAAATACGTAACCATCCTTTCCAAACGGATTGGCTCGCAACTGGCGAACTTTTTCGCTGTGACGCGAGGCGAAGAGTTCAGCGCTTTCCGTTCCGCTGATTTCCAACAAAGTTTTTCGTTCATCGAGGAAATAATCCGCCTTGCCGCCGCGCATTGTCACCTCGACGATATTTTTCCGAACGAGTTTGGTCATCGCCAAAAACGCAGTTGCAACAGCAGCATACTCCACAATGCTTTCGCGTTGTAAGGTCTGGAAGAGGCGTCGGCTTTCCGGGAATGTGTCTGCCAACCAATCAACTTCCATTGTGACTTCGCCACCTGCTGCTTCAAACCAGGCAGAGTCAACATTCTCGTGAGTTATCAACCAGGTGAAAGGCTTCAGGTTGTAAGCTTCCATCATCGCAATAGCAGGAGGGATGAAAAACGAGGCCCAAATCGCAGTAGGATTGAGTTCTTGCAAACTCTCGACAAAACAGTGTGATGTTCGTTCTGGCATAAACAATGACCTGGCGATTTTGGCGAGAAGTTGGCGTCATGTCGCCAAAGCCTCTAACTGCGAAATTACGGGTTGAATGCGCAACGGTTCGCCGACCGAACGCCGCGCGGTGTTGATGTCTTTCAAGCCGCTGCCGGTGATAACCAGTGCGACGCTTTCATCGGATTGAATCACGCCGCTTTCGCGCAATTTGATAAAGCCCGCCAACGCCGCCGCCGCTCCTGGTTCGGCAAAAACTCCTGTTGCGCGCGCCAAGCGCGGAATGGCGGCGATGATTTCTTCATCGCTGACCGCAACCGCGCCGCCGCCGGAATCGCGCATTGCGCGCAGCGCTCGCGTTCCATCGCGCGGATCGCCGACGTTAATGCCGTCGGCAACAGTCTTGCCGTCCACCGGACGAATGAAGCCATCACCATTTACTGCCGCAACCAGCGGCGCAGCGCCCGCCGCCTGCACGCCGGTCAATTTGGGAATGCGGTCAATCCAACCCAACTCCCGCAAATCGCAAAATCCTTTCCACAATCCGCCGATGATGTTGCCGTCGCCTACGCCAACGATGACGCGATCCGGAACCTGCCAATTCATCTGTTCGGCGATTTCGAACGCGGCGGTCTTTTTACCTTCGGCAGTGAAGGGGTTGTAACCGGTCGTGCGCTGATACCAGCCGAACCTTTCCGAAGCCGCCAGGCACAATTCGCAAGCCTGTTCGTAGCTTCCTTCAACCAGCACGACCGTCGCTCCGTAAATTTGCAGTTGCGCGACTTTGGCCGCTGGCGTGGTGGCCGGAACGAAGATGACAGATTTCATGCCTACGCTGGCGCACATTCCGGCCAGCGCCGCACCCGCATTGCCCGATGAAGCGGTTGTCGCGACAGTCGCGCCCGCTTCTTGTGCTTTGACGACGGCCAACGCGCTCGGACGATCTTTGAACGAAGCCGTTGGATTGCGCCCGTCGTCTTTGACCAGCACTTGCCGCACGCCGAATTCGGTGGCAAGTCGCGGCGCATCGTACAGCGGCGTCCACCCTACGCTGAGCGGCGGCACGGGCGAAGTGTCTTCCATCGGCAACAAGGGGCGATAACGCCAGATGGAGAAATTGCGATCTGCGGCGAGCGACGCTTTGCTGATTTGCTGGTTGATGCGTTCGTAATCGTAACGCACATCCAGATTGCCGCCGCATTCAGGGCAAACGTATTTGATTTCAGCGACGTTGAATGTGCGCGTGCATTCCAGGCACGTATAACCAGAAATCTGATTCATTTCAAAAGCTCCCGTCCGATAGAAAAAATGCTTGAGAGGTTGTTTGATGAAAAGATGCCACGAGCTTGTCTCGTGGAGGCTCACGCTGCCTGCTAACTTGGCATGCGACAGGGCTTTTCAAACAACCTCTGACGGAGTGTCAGAAGTTTCCGAAGACGTCAGGATACTGGCCGAGTTGTTCGGCGAGATCACGATCATATCGGAGCGTGACCACACGGTAGCCGCGCTTGTCGAGTTCGCGCCGAATCAGGTTATCGCGCTCGACCTGATCCGGTTGATTGTGGACAGCGCCATCACAGAAAACGCAGACATTCGGCGCATAAAAGAAATCGGGAAGACAACGCGGCTCGTTGATACTCTTTTGCGCTTCGTCCGGCAGGCGCAGGTGGCGTTCGGCCAGCGCATTCAGAAAGCGCCGCTCCAGTTCCGACCGCGAATCGGTCAACGAACGCAGCCATTCCAAATGTTCAGGCCAACTGCGTCCGTTAATGCGCGGCAACATACGGCTGGTTGCCAGATCGAGCAAGGTTTGATGCACCCGCCAGCGATTCAACTGAAGCGCTTCGAGTTGGTTGTTGTAACTCATCAAACACTCATAACACGCGGCATGGCAATCCGGCTTCAGGTCGTTGCCGGCTTCGTCGAAATGGCAACGTTCCAGGGCTTCGCGCGCAATGCGAGCGAAGACGTTCGCATCTTCCACCAAACGTCGCAACACGCCTGCGCCGCCTTCGGTCGCTTCGTAAAACAGAATCGCGCGATGTTCGCCCTGCCCGATGCGTTCGGCTCCAAGTTCGGATTCTTCGAGCTGAAACGCCTGTTCGCAGCCGCGTTGCAGCGCGTATTGCAGCGAAGTTTCCAAAACCGTGTCGGGCGCTGATTGAGCAAAGCGAATCAGAAGCAGGTTGTGCGCCCCTTGCACGGCCAGTCGCACCGATTCCGGCGTTCTGGCGCGCGGCGGCCCTGCATTTTTTGGAGAGGGATTTCCGGTAACAAGCTCTCCGCTTTCCAGATCGAGCAGGAATCCTTGCCCGCCGTTTTTTCGCCAACCGTGATTGATGCGCATCACGGTCGCCGCCGTCGCGTAGCGAAGCCGCAAAACCGGCGCGCCGTCAAACACGACATCGGCTTCCTGCACGCGCGCGCCGCCGTCTTCGGGCGCGAACCGGAAACAGGTTTCCAATTCGTAACCGCGCCGCCGCCGCTCTTCTTCTTCCGAAGTGATGCGTTCGCGACGCCGCGTGCGCACGTTCGGCATTTCCAGCAAACTGACGATCAGGCTGTTTTCCCCGTCCAAGCGCGTCCGGCAAACAGCGCACAAATCATCCGCGGCGTCATTGAACGCGCCGCAACTGCGGCACAATTTTTTCTGGCTGCGACGTTCGCTGAGTCCCCCCGGCGGCGCTTGAAAACTGACCACTTCCCACTTCGCGCCTTCGTGATAAATGATGTTGCCGGGCGCGAATTCGCGCAGCGCCAGAAAGCGCGGACGCGCGATGTATTCGCCTTCGCCGCGCGGCACCCAGGCGCGCACAGGCAGCGCAGGGAAGTTGTAACCGGGCAAAAAGCCTTCGCTCGCCAAATACCGATACGGGTAGAAATCGCTTTCTTCGCGTTGCGTCTCGATTTGCAGCAACAGATTGCGCTGCCGCAACGCTTCCTGTTGCTTGCGGTTTGCTTCTTGTTGATCTTCCGGGCGACGAGCGCGAATCAATGCGTTTTGCGCTTCGAGCAATTGCCGGGTCGCGGCGCGATAAAGTTCCCGCCAGCGTTCAAAGGCTTCTTCAAAACGGCGCGGCGCATCGTTGAGTGTTTGCTCGATCCAGGATTCGCTGAACCAGGTCGCTGAGGCCAATGTGCCGGCGTCTGATGCAAGCAAGCGTTTCGCCCGTTCGCGCAATTCATAGAGCGCCGCTTCGCCGAGTTGAATTTGCCCGGCGTGATTTTCGCGCAGCGGCAAATTATCAAGCGATGTGTCTATGACTTCCTCGATTGACTTGCCGAGCGGCAACCGCACCGCAGCGAGCCAGACAGCGTGCAGATGCGCGCGCAACAAGGCTTCGTTGGTCAGATCCAGGCGCGGCGGACGCACGCTGCCCGCCACCATCTCTTCGCGACGGCGGAAATAATACTGGTCGTGACTGTTGAGCGCGCCGCAATAAGTGAAGATCAAACCGGGTTGTCCCTGTCGTCCGGCGCGCCCGCTGCGTTGCGCGTAATTGGCGGGCGTCGGCGGCACATTGCGCAAATGCACCAAATCCAGGTCGGCGATGTCCACACCCAATTCCATCGTCGGCGAACAAACCAGATACGGCAGCCGTCGCCCCAATTCGGTTTCCTTGCGCGCGTCGTTGTCTTCCCAGCGAAAGCGGCGTTCGCGGCGTTCGCGTTCGCCGGGTTTGACGACTTGCGCGGTATGTTCGCGCGCCTCGAACGTCGCCAACATCGAAGCCGTTTCCCGGTAAAAGCGCTGAAAGAAAGCGTTGATTCTGGGCGGCGTCGCGGCGTATCCGTGGCTGGCAGTACGGCGCACGCGAAGCGGATCCGGCGGCGGCGCGGTTCCATCCCCGTGCAGCCAGATCAAACACGCGGCGTCAAGCTGGAAAAGCTGGTGATCGTCAATCGGTTCCAGCCGCGCCAGCAACCCCTGCCGCACCAGCAAACTCAGCAGTTGATCCAGGAAGTGGGAATACTCCTCTCCGCTCGCCACGCCGAGCCGCTGGCAGAAAAACCGCCCCAGCGCGCTGCGTTCGGACAAACTGAATCCTTCCGCCGCCCGCTGCGAATGTCCGGCCATCACAAACCGGTTGGCGGTGTGCAATTCGTTGGCGTTCGGATCAAGCCCCCAGAATTCGTTCAGATGGTGTTCCGACCGTTTGCGCAATTGTTGCTGATTGCTTTCCTGCAGCGCCCTGGCATTGATCGCCAGCTTGCGGCGGAAATGATCCAGCAGCGCGCGCACGATAATTTCTCGTTCGCCTGTTGCCAGCGCAGCCAGCCCCGGGTGAAACGACCAGTGCGTTTCGTCGCGGCACACATCCGTCAATCCGCGATAATCCACGCGCAACAGCCCTACTTCTTCCAGATTGGGTTGCACCACGCGCCAGCCGCGTCGCAAATCTTCATACAGACGATATTCGGTGATGTCCGTGAACGCGCGCCACACGTCGTTGGCCGCCGCCGAAACCGGATCGAGTTCCGCATTGGCCGCCACATCGCGCAACGCCAACCCGCATTTATCCACCACCGCGCGCGCGACTTGCTCGGCGGTCAGCGCCGGTTCTTGTTCGAGCGCCGCGTGCAACGCCGACCGCAGCAACGCCATGTGAACAAAATCGTTGAAATGCCCGGCCTGCAACGCGGCGTCCTGCCGGTTGTCGCTGAACGAAAGCAGTTTGTCGCGCGCGGCTTTTCTCTCGCCCGCGTGGCGCAACAGCGAAGTCGCCAGCACTGTGGTCGCGCTCGAACGCGCTTCGCTGGAAATCGAAGCCAGCTTGCTGAACTCGCTTTCGCGCGCCGTGTAAAACTCGCCGCAATTCAGACAAAGCGCGAACGGCGACGCTTGCCACCACATTTTCAACGCTTCCGGACGCGGTTCGCCGGAACAATCTCCATTGGGCGCCACCCAGACGGCTTTGGGCGCGCGGTCGCGCCAATTGGGTTTCAGCCGTCCGCGCGCGTCGCGCCATTCCACCGGCAATCGGTCTTCGCTCCAATCGTTTTCGCCCGGCGCCAGCATTAAGTAGCCGGGGCCGCTTTCGTCATCGTCGCTTTCGATTGCCACCGGATGCGGCGTCACTCGCGTATCGCCGCGCAGCACGTGGTAATACTCCTGCCCGCACAGGCGGCAGAATTTGATGGGGATCATCAACCGCCCGCCGCTCACCTGCGCCTGGCCTTCCAGCGAAAACTCGCGGCTGTCCGCCGGTTCCAGCGTGGCAAACAGCGCGCGCCCCTGCCCGATGAATTGATGCAGCTTGAATGCAAAGGCGCGCCCGCCGTCTTCACGCTCGATCGTCCCGCCCCAGGCCAGCAATTCGCGCAACCGCGCTTCGCACCGCGCCACCTCGACGCCGCTTTCTTCCGCCAGCCGCGCGGCTGCCTTGGCCAGCGTGCGCGGCACGCGCCGTTTGAATCGTCCGCCGGTTTCCGGCTCGACGCCGAATTCGTTTTCCGCCCAACGCGCCAGCGCGTGACGTTGAAAGTCCGCCGTGCTTTCCGGCAATGGCGCGTCCAATGCAGCCGCCAGTTCCGCACGCGCGGGAGCGCCGCCTTCGGTAAAGGTCACCAGCGTTTCTTCAATCACCTGCTCCGCCGCAAACGCATGTCCGAACAGCCGCCCGGCAAATTCCGCCACTGTTTCGCGGCGTTGCAAGGGCGTGGCGTTGCGATCTGCCACCATCGTCGCCGAAGTCCCCACGTGAACCAGATTCGGCGCGGCGCAGCGTTCTTTCAATCGTCGAATCAGCATCGCCACATCCGCGCCCTGCCGCCCGCGGTAGGTGTGCAATTCATCGAAGACCAGAAAGCGCAATCCGCCGCCCACGCGATCCAGAAAGCGTTGATCTTCCGGGCGCACCAGCAACAGTTCCGCCATCACGTAATTGGTCAACATGATCTGCGGCGGATGATTGCGTAATTCCAGCCGTTTGGCGTCGCCCGTTTCGCCCGTGTATTTGGCAAAGCTGATCGGAAACGCGCGCCCGGTGCGGCGTTCATACCCGCCTTTGAGCGTTTCCAGCGACTGCAATTGCGAATTGACCAGCGCATTCATCGGATAAATCACCAGCGCCGACACGCGGTCGCCCGCCGGCGGTTGCCGCAACAAGGCGTCAATGATCGGCAGAAAATACGTCAGGCTTTTGCCCGAACCCGTGCCGCTGGTGACCACATAACTTTCGCCGCGCACGGCTTTTTCCAACGCCTCGACCTGATGCGCGTACAAATGAAACGGCTCGCCCGTGTGCTTGCGGAAGATTTGCGCCGTTTCCTTATGGATCAATCCTTGCGCCGCCAGGTCATCTACGTTCGCCCTGCGTTCGTAAGACGGGCTGACCTGCAACAGAAAGTCCGGCCAGAGTTGCGCTTCTTCGTTGAGCGCGCGTTCGACGAATTGTTCGGCTTTGGAATCGGCAATCGTGAAAAACGAACGCACGAAGTCGCGGTAATCCGCCAACACTGCGCTGTGAAGATTGAATATGCTCATTATTCCTCCTGAGAAAACTGGTAGAACAGGTTCCTAACCTGTTCTACCAGTTTTCCCTCTTGACAGGCGTCGTCACTGTAGCAACCCACGTGAGCCTCCACGCGACTAGCGCGTGGCCTCATTGTTTCTGGTGCTTCGGCGTAGCATCCTGCGTGAACCTCCACGAGACTAGCTCGTGGTCTCCCCGCGAGACCACGACCTTGTGTCGGGGAGATTCACGCGAATCGCTACAATCGCCGCCTTTTCATTCCCTGCGAGACCCCGACCCTGTGTCGGGGAGCTTCACGTGCGTCGCTACAGTGGCCGCGACTGGCTCTCGCTGCGATACGGCCTGTCGCTTGTTTGCGCTGCCTGCAGCGCGTCGTAAATTTCCAAAATCCGTTCTTTCGTCCGGTAACGTCCATGCGCGGCTTCGTCCTTTTGTCGCACGATGGGGAACTGGTCGAGGATGTAACTCACAGCGTCGCGCGGTGTGGGGAAATGCCGCCGGAGCGCAGAGAGTTGCTCCGGCGTTTCGTCCACGACCGCCCAATCACCCGTTGCCACGCGCCAAACGCCATCGGCTTCGCTCGGCAAATACAGATGAAAGAACGCCGCATCCAATTCGCAGCGTAGTTCAAACCGCCGCGCTTCATCCCACACAAACGGCGGCCCATCGTAGCCACATTCGCGCGCCAGCGGCGCGAGGTCTTGAGCGGTGTAAATCAGTTCGAGAACGCGAGGCGCGACAAAACTTCCAATGGTAGCGTCACTCGATAACCCTGCCCAGTTTTCCTCAAAAATTTCAGGCCGCAGAATCGCAATTTGTTTGAACGTAAAGTATTTGAAACTGATTCCCCCGACTTTCTGACGGGAGCAATAATCGGTAACAAACGAATCAAGGTTGGCAAGTAAACAAAGTCTACGTAAGTAATCCTGCTTTGAAAATATAAGCAAAAATTTGTCACCTACCGCCACGCGCGGCACAGCGTTCGCGATGAGCGTGCGCTCGTCTGTCGAACGGCAGATGTCGCGCCAGCCGAGGAACCATTTGGGGCTGAAGCGTTCGACCAGTTGTTGCGCGATTTCTTCCGGCGCATCTTTGATTTGAGCGGCAATGGCTTCGAGGTCGGATGGCGACAACGGGAAATCCTGCGCCAGTTGCCGCGCGTGTTCGTCGGCGGTGAGGCGGGCGAACCAGCTTCCCAGCGGGCGATCAAGCTCCAACGGAACCGCGAAATCCAGCAATGTTTGTGCCGCCGCCGTATTGCCCTGAAGCAGTTGCTGTCCCGCCGCCCAATAACACAACACGCGCTTGACGCTGGGGCGATGATTCAACGACAAGGCCAGCGCCAGCGGCTCCGGGTAGCGCGGAATTGCAGATTCCACCACTTCTTCGCGCACCCAGTAACGCGGCTGCACGACAAAATTCGGATCGCGCTTTTCGGTCAGCGTCACATCGCGGCTGTCTTCGGCGTTCTCATAAGTCGCCCAACGATGATCGAACTGATGCAGCATCTTCGCTTCGTACAGCGGCAGGTAACGATCATGCGGACTGACGAAGACATTCCCTTCGCGCCGGTATCCGTCCGCTTCCAACTCCTGCGCCGTGCGGAAGTGACGCGAGTCGTTAGCCATGTCGAACATACGATTGAACGAGAGCCGCCACGGATTGGATTCCGGCTGGTTTTCCCGCGCTTCGCGCCACAACACAGGCACGCGGCGATAAATGGCTTTGGCCAATTCCGCATCGGCCTGTGTGCGGAAGATCGGACAGTTGCCGGTGTTGGGATTGAGCAGCGCGATTTCGTCCGCCGTCAGCGTGAAGCGTTTTTCCTCCCGCCGCAGATCATCCACGCCGAGCGCGAAGAAGACGAACTCTGCCGTCGCCGCAACCTCTGCTGCCGCGCGCATCGTCAGCAAGGCGAACTTCATTCGACTGTCCACGGCGGCAAAAATCTTCTTGCGATTCTCGAAATCGAAGAGGCTGACGAGCGAGCCGCTTTGCACCAAATCGCCAAAGAAAAACTTGGTGGTGTCGTCGGTAGCGATGCCCGACGGCACGATGATGCCTGCGCGTCCCTGCGTGCGCACGGCGTTGCGCGCCAGTTCGGCGAACACGGCGTAGGTGTTGATGTCGCCGCGTCCGGTCAGCGGAAAGCGTCCGCTGTGGCGCAGCGACTGGCTGGCGCCTGCCGCCGAACGCAGCGCGTTGACGTATTCGGCATACAGCGCGGGATTGGTTTCAGGCAATTCTCGAATCAATCTTGCGCGCGCGGCTTTGTTCGGCGCGGTGGCGATGCGTGCATCGCGGGCGGCAAAGAATTCCTGCTCCTGCAACTTGATGCGCTCCCACGGCGGATTGGACAGCAACACATCGAAGCCGCCTTCGGCGAACACTTCGGCGAATTCCAGCGGCCAGTGAAAGAATCGTTCGCGTTCGGCGATGACCAGCGCGCTCCCCGTAACGCGCGGATCAACGGACTGTCCGGCCAGACGATCCGCGACGGCTGCCGAAGTGATGGCGGGTTGGTCGGGTTGCAGGGATTGAAAGAAAGCGGCCGTCCACAAATTGCAGGCTTCGTGTTTCTGCAACCATGCCGGATCGCGCCGGCTCTGTTCGTAGCGGCGTTTTTTCTCCCGAATCAGGGCGGGCGAATCATCGCTGATTTCGTCAATGGCGTGGCTGGTGCGGCTCAGCGCATCGAGGTCGAGGTTCGCATTCCAATCAAACAATCCGCGCTGACCGCCGCGCTCATCCCGATTGCGTCGCGCCATTTCGCGCGCGGTCGTTTTGTCGTCGCCTTCCAGCGGCTTGAAAGCTTCGTCGGGGATGCCCGGCTTGAGCACGTTCAGGTCGAAAACGCCCACCAGAGAATCGCCCGGCAAAATGCGGTGATCGAGAAAGGTGAGCGGTTTGCCGCTGGTGTGGCTTTCGATCCACAGCGCGACGCGGCACAAATCCACGGCCAGCGGATTTTTGTCTACGCCATAAATGCAATGGGCGATGACATCGCGCGTGGCTTCGCGCAGCGCTTCAGGCGCGGGTTCGTCTTCGCCCGTGCGAAGACGCGCCAGTTCTTTGCCCAGACGGCGCGCCGCCGCCAGCAGAAAATGCCCCGAACCGCAGGCCGGATCGCAAATGCGAATCGAAAGAATGGCCTTCTTTTTTTGTTCATCGGTTGGCGCCTGGCTCAAACGTTCGGCCAGCACCGGTTCCAGCGCGGATTGAATCAATTCGTTCACGAGTTGCGGCGGCGTGTAATACGATCCCGTTGTTTTGCGCTCGGAGCCGAACAGCAGTTGGAAATTGAGCCTCCCCATCGCATCGGCTTCGACGGCGGGATGAAATTCGAGCAGGCTTTCATACACCGAGCCGAGTTCTTCGACATCGAGCGCGGCGTAATTGACGCGCCGCCAGTTGCCGCGTTCGTCCCGATACCAGGCCAGGCGGTAAAACGCCGTCAGCAAATCACGGTTCGTGATTGTGCAAGCATCGAGAAACTGCGGGGCGAACAATTCGCCGTTGAGCGGCGCAAGTTGCAGCATTTCCGCCAGCCGTTCGTCGCCGAAGACTTTCCACAACACGCGCAGGCTTTGCCACAAATCGTCGTGGTCGTCATAAGCGGCGCGGCGGTCGAGCATCCGGCGCAACCGAGCAATGCCGTAATGTTCGCGGTAAAGCGAATCGGGGCTGACGAGGCCGCGGTCTTCCGACACCAGCAGAAACAAAAAGCGATACACCAGCCGCAGCAACTGGCGATAAAACTCTTCGGCGCTGATGCGTTCATTGCCGCCGATTGGCGGCGCGACACGTTGGCGCAAATCGGCATTTGCGCCGTGTTGCAGAAAGCCATTCGCCAGGTATTCGAGGCAATCTTTGACGCCGTCGCGCAAACGGTCGCGCACGCGGTCGCCCTGTTCGACCGATTGCGCGTAATACTTTTCGAGCAGGCATTCGCTGGCGTCGGCTTGAGTGCGGGGCAACCGGCTGCGATGCAACAGGCGATAAAGCGCCGCGAAATCCTGAAAGCGTTGCTCTTCCAAAATGGCGGCCAGATCGAATTCGATGTATGCCTGCCGCCGCACAAAGGTCGAATCGCGCAACAAACGCAAAGTGACGCCGTTGGTGACGAAGCTCCAGAGATGTTCGGTGCGATTCAGGTATTCCTGCACCAGCGCGTGCGGCGACAAACGAGGCCGCCCCGATGGCGCCAGGCGACCGAGTTCCTGCCGCGCGCCCACAATGTGCAAGGGCGGCGCTTCGGCGGCTTCGTCGGCGCGATGCGAAAGAGCGAAACTGAGACCGTCCACGTCAAACGCGCGCTGATTGTATTGCGGCGCATAACCAAGCAGATTCAGGAACGGGATCATCCACAATTCGCGCGTCAACGACGTGGCAATGTCGGTTTCGGGCAACCGCGCCAGGCGATTTTGAAAGACTCTCCACAACGCGCGCGCATCGGCGAAGACGGCGGCGATTTCATCGTTCAGATTGCGCCTCGCTTCAATGCCGAAATCCGCCGCTTTTTGGCCGGGCAAATCCGCTGCGAGCAATTGATCGAGCACATCCGGGCCAAGCAGCCCGCCTTCGATGCGGATGGAAGGAAACACGCTCATCGCTGCACCTCCGGCTGAAGGACAAGAATTCCAAGCAAATCAGGCGGCAATTGCGGTTTCACGGCCAGTTCGCGCACGCGCAGGCTGACGGCCTGGCGAATGCGTTTGTGCGCTTGTTCGAGTTCCGCCGCACGCGTCTTGATGCGGGATTGCAACGCCCTTTCGACGGTTGACCAGTCGGCCAAGGCAGTTTCGACAGCCAGGCGCTTTTCTTCCATTGGCACGTTTGCATCGGGCCTGGCTTCGGCCAGCAAGCGCAAAGCTTCGGCGTCATCAAACCATTCGGGTGCATCATTCGTCAGACCGGCATACGCGCTGACCAGCACTTCCTCCGCAAGCAGCGGCGTCCGTCCGGGCTGTTCGACCAGATAGCGCACGCGCAACAACAACACGGTCGTTAAAGTAGAAACTGCGTGGGTGCGAATCACACCACAACGCGCCGCCGTGGCTGCGCCGTGTTTGGTCAACGCCTCTTCCATCAAAAAGCGCGCCAATGTTGCAACAAAACGATGATTGCGCCCCAGATATTCCGCGCCTTCCGGCGTTGGCGAAACGAAGCTGACCAGCCATTGCTCGTCTTTGCCTTGAGGCAGCGCGAAACGAACGGCTTCGGGAATCGCGGCGATGGCGATTGCGCCAGTGGCCACGCGGAAAACACCTTCGCGCTTTTTGTCTGGTTCAATGCGCAAACCCAGCCGTTGCGCCGCCGCCAACACGAATTCGCGCACGGCTTCCGGGTTCCCCAGCACGGCGTCGGTGGTTTCAATCTCTTTCCGCACTTCGTCCGGTTTGAGCGCGCGTTGGGCAAAGCGTGTGCGGTTAATGCGCTCGCGTTCGGCATTGCGCTGCATGCGCTGATGAAGTTCTTCGACTTCCGGCAGGCCGAAATCGAGCGCAAGCTGGCGATTGTCGTCGCGGCGTCCGCGCAGAAAGAGCGCATTCAACACGGCTTCCGTCACGGTTTCGCTTTCATCCGGCACAGGGACATGAGTGCCAAGCGCTTTATGAATTTCCCGCGCCTTGTTCAGCAATACCTCCAGCACGACGCCATCCACGGCGCTGTCAGGACTGAAATACCGGATGGTTTTCACGGTTTTTGCTGGTTGGCCGTAACGATCCACGCGCCCTTCGCGCTGTTCCAGCCGATTGGGATTCCACGGCAGATCGTAATGCAGCGCGGCGTTGAATTTGTCCTGCAAGTTGATGCCTTCGCTCAGGCAATCGGTGGCGACCAGCACGCGCGGACGTTCAGGGTCAAGCGCATCAATTTTGGCGCGACGCTCTTCATCGCCCTGACGGCCGGTGACGGCGATGACTTGTGCTTTTGCATGAGAACGCGCGAGCGCCTTGCGCAAACCTTCGGCGACATATTCGGCGGTAGCGATATACCGGCACCAGACGATGGGGTGAAACCCATCGCGCAGCAATCCGGCGACAAGTTCCGCGCAGGAAGAAAGCTTGGTGTCTTTTTCGTTGCCGTGCAGTTTTCCGGCCAACTGGCCCAGTTCGCGCAACCGGCGACGGTCGCCTGGTTCCAGGGTGGTTTCGGCGCGCTCGACCGGCGGCGTCGGTTGTTCGTCATCGGTTTGTTCGTTGGTCGCTTCGAATACGAAGCGGCGAAAATCCACTTCGTCTTCGGTAGCTTCAACGTCAGGCAAATTGTCGTGACGATTGGCCAGCGCCGCCACTGCCGCTGCCGGGCTGGACATCACACAGCGCAGCAAAGCCAGCGCGCCCCAGTACCGCACGCGTTGCTGGCGCTGGCCGAGCGATTGTCCGGTGCGCACCATCTCGGAGCAGAAGTCGTATGTTTTGTGGAAGAGTTCCAGGTAGGCCGGCGACAGCCGGTAGGTTTTGTCATCCGGGTCACGCTTGGGAAAGCAATGCTCATCTTCCCAATCGTGTTCGATGTCGCGACGCGTGCGTTGGACGAAATGGCGGGCCAGTTCGATACGTCGCGCTTCATCCAGCGCGGCGACATCCCATTCGGCGAATTTCGGCTGCAGCAGCGAAAGCAGCGACCGAAAGGCGGCTTCGATGCCGCTGTGCGGTGTGGCGGTGAGCAGGATGAGATGCCTGCCTGCTTGAGCGGCGATTTCGCGCACCAGGTCATGACGTTGTTGCTGGGACTGATTGGCTTGTGTCGAATCCGCCGCGCCGTGCGCTTCGTCTACGATGACCAGATCGGGGCAATTGAGCAGGAACTGATGGCGATTGCGGTCGGTTTTCAGAAAATCAATGCTGGCGACCTGAATTGGGTAATGCTGATAAATGCTTTCTGCTGTCGGCTTGTGTTTTTCAAGCTGGCTGATCGTGCCAGAGCGTATGACAACCGCGTCGAGGTTGAATTTTTCGGCAAGTTCTTTTTGCCACTGATCGCACAAATACGGCGGGCACAGCACCGCCATCCGACGAATCTCCCCCCGATCGAGCAATTCGCGCGCGACCAGCAAGGCTTCGATGGTTTTGCCAACGCCTACGTCGTCCGCGATGAACAACCGCACCGGATCGAGACGCAAAGCCATCAAAAGCGGAACGAATTGATAAACGCGCGGGCGAATCGAAATGCGCCCCAGCGAACGAAACGGCGTTGCCCCTTCGCGCAAGGTCAACCGGGCCGCCTGCCAGAGCAGATGCGCGCCGGTGGCGTCGCTCAAATCCTCCGGAGTTGGAAGTTGGAAGGTTGAAGGACGGAGTCGTTCTTCGGGGAGATCGTAGCCAATCAAATTGGCCAGCCCGTTGTGAATTGCCACCACTTCGTCAATTGCGCCTGCGAGTGGACGCAGCAAATGAATATCGCTTCGGTCATTGGGCAGCAGCACCCAATCGCGGTTTCGACAGCGGACGATATTTCCTGGGTTCATCCATGCACCTCATCAAATCGCGCGGCGGCAATCCGCGCATCCATTTCGGGAATCAACTGCTGATGCTTGAGCCACCATTCCGGATCGCGCTGCGCGTCCAGTTCCTCCACCGTTTTTCCTTGCTGTTCCACCCACGTGAAGTATTTCAGGTTGTGCCATTGGCGGCGCACGTCGGGCGTGCCGTCTTTGATCCAATCGGTTTTTGCGCCGTGAAAGATCGCTTCGACATAGCCAACGGCCCGCGCATCATCTATCGCGCCGTAACATTCGGTCATGGAATCCATCACCGAATGGTAACGATCAATTGCGTCGGTGCAGATGGTGACGATTACGTCGCGCTTGCCGAAGCCATAATGTTTCGCGGTTTTGATTGCGCCCAGCACGTTGCAGACGCCCGAAATGCCGAAGATCGTGCCAAGCTGTTGCAGCTTCGTTTCCGCAATGCCGTAACGCCGCGCCAGCGTTTCCTGTCCGGCCTCGCTCGTCAGCACCTGCAAGCCTTTTTTGCACTCGATGTCGTCAAGGCAGGCAATCGCGTCCATGTTCAACACGTTGTGAATCCAGGTGACGTGTTTATCGCCGATGCCTTGAATGTCGTGCCCGCCGTAGCCATTGTTGTACAGCGTCGGGCATTGAATCGGTTCCAATCCCACCGTTCGGGCATTTGGCCAGACTTGTTTCAGCCGATCGCCCGCCGCAATCGTTCCGGCGCTGCCCATTGCCGAACAGAACGCCGCAATGGAGCCATTGCCGATGCCTTGCGCGCGTAGTTCCGCCGCGAGTTCGACAATCGTGTTACCGGTGACGTGATAATGAAACCGGTAATTTCCCATCACCTCGAACTGATTCAGGATGCGAATTTGTGGATTGCGGCGCAGTTCCCAGGTCTTGTCGTAAATCTCCTTGACGTTGGATTCGACGCCGGGCGTTTTGATGACTTCGGCTCCGTAACTTCCGATGCGCTCGAATCGTTCGCGGCTCATGCCTTCGGGCAGCACGACGATGGATTTCGCGCCGACGCGCCCGCCCACCCACGCGCCGCCGATGCCGTAATTGCCTGTGCTGGGCCAGACGACGGTGTGCTGGTCAATGTCTACGTGACCGAACAACAAAGCTTCGGCAATCACCGAATACGCCGCGCCGACTTTGTGCGCGCCGGTCGGGAAGTCTCGCCCGTACAGCACCACAATCGGGGCTTCGACGTCGGTCAGTTCCTTGGGCAGCACTTCGTATTTGATCTGGTCATCCGCGCCGCGCCAGGTGATGTTGTACAGGTTGATCGGATCAAGCGGCGCTTCACTCGCAGCCTGGATGGCACGCTGCCGCACCGCCGGATCAATCGCGCTCGGATGGAGCATTTCTTCAAAGGTGGGGCCGAAAATGGCTCTGGTCATTGCTATTCCTCGTCACTCGTTTGTAGTAGACCGCCAAGTTCAGCTTCCAACAGGCGCAAGGTCTCTTCGCACTGAAGCACCAGCGACGCCATTTTGTCCCAGCGCAAATCGAACGAATAAGCCTAGCGAAAAACGTGGCGGAAACGCAGGTAATCGCGCAGCCGGTCGCGCAGTGAGATGGAAATCACAGCGGCACGCGCCTGACTAGGATTACTCATCGCATGCAACAAGTCACGATGCCATGTTTCCCCTGATGGCAGGGTGCCGCCAGATTCCAGAACGATCCGTTTAAGTATGTTTTCGATGCCGGTGTAAAAAGAATGCAGCATTGCCGCCAAGGCCGAGATTTCGATTTCGTTGGGAGCTTCGTTCGCACACTTGTCGAGCAATGGCCGATGGACATCAAGCAAGTGATTGAGTTGTTCCAACTCAATGGCAATTTGTTTGCTCAATTTATCCGACACGCAGCAACTCACTTTCTGTTTTCAGGTATTGAGTAAAGGGAGTGACCTCATCCAGATCAACCAAATCCAAATTTCGCCCGATTGCATCTTCGGCGGCTGCCCCAGCGCGGTAAAAAAGTTCCGGGGGGAGACCTGATACGGCCATGTCAACGTCAGAATCTTCGCGCATCTGTCCGCGCGCCGCTGATCCGAACAGATAGACTTCGCGTGCGCCAGCGGCTTTTAATGCCAGCACTGCTCGCTCGATCATCTGACTTAGATCATTGTTCATCGTTGTTTCCCCCTGTTGGGAATTCCTGTGTTGCCAGTTCCGCTTTCAGCCACTTTTTGTCAGCAGGCAAATTGTAACAGCGCGCACCGGTCGCGTTGTAAATCGCATTGATGATCGCAGGCGTCGTCGGGATTGAAGCCAACTCGCCGACGCCTTTGCCGCCGTAAGGGCCGTCTTTGGTTTCGTGTTCGATGAAGAAGGAAATCACTTCGGGCGTTTGGTCAATCTCGGGCAGGTTGCACTTTTTCAACGTGTCGGTTTGCACGAAGCCGTCTTTCATGACGAAGTTTTCCTGAAGCGCCATTCCCAAGCCCATTGAAATGCTGCCTTCGACCTGACCTTGCAGCGCCAGCGGATTGATGACGCGGCCTACGTCGCTGGCGGCGATGACTTTCAGCACTTTGGTTTCGCCGGTTTTGACGTCCACTTCGACCAGCACGGCTTGCGCGCCGAAGCCGAAGGCGAAGTGATGATACGGTTCGCACATCGGCGCAACGTATTGATAGCTCATCTTCGGCAAACGTCCTTCGCGGCGCATCAGTTTGACGATTTCTGTGAGTTCGACGCTGTGGCCGTTGTTTTTGATAAGGCCGTCGGCGAAGAGCAATTCATCCGGCGGCGCACCGAGCATCTCAGCGGCTCGCAACGAAAGTAGCTTGCGGACTTCCTTGCTCGCATAGCGCGCGGCATTTCCCGTGACATAAGTCTGACGCGAAGCCGTTGTCGCCGCGCAATCCAGCGTGCGATCAGTGTCGGCGACCAACACGTCAACTTTGTCGTAAGGCACGCCGAGTTCTTCGCTGACGACTTGCGCCAGCACGCCGACCAGGCCTTGACCGATTTCGGCTGCGCCTGCGCGCACGGCAGCGCGGCCATTGGCGAAGAGTTCGACTTCGGCTCCTGCGGCATCGTAAGCGCCGCTGCCGAATCCTGTGTTTTTGTATGCGCACGCCACGCCCCAGGCGCGGCGTTTGTCGCCTTCGACGGCAACGAACGGATGCTTTTCCATTTCCGCGGCGACGGTTTCGAGGGCGTCAGCCAGCCCGCAGCTTTCGTGCATGACTTGTCCGGCCAGCGTTTGCTTGCCGTAATTCAAGACGTTCTTGCGACGGATTTCGACCGGCGACAAGCCTAGCGCTTCGGCCAATTGATCCATCTGATTTTCCATCGCAAAGACGCTTTGCGTGACGCCGAAGCCTCGGAACGCGCCCGAAGGCACGTTGTTTGTGTACATCGCGTAGGTGTCCACCTTGACGTTTTTGACTTCATACGCACCGGCGGCGTGCGTGGTGGCGCGCAGCATGACGTGGCTGCTCAAACTGGCGTAAGCGCCGCCGTCGCCCCAGATTTCAGCTTCATGCGCGGTGATTGTGCCGTCTTTGCGCGCGCCGGTTTTCATCTTGATGCGCGTGGCGTGGCGTTTGGGATGCACCATCAAAGACTCTTTGCGGCTGAGCACCATTTTGACCGGGCGTTTGGTGACGTAAGCCGCCAGCGCCGCGTGAATCTGGACGGACACATCCTCCTTGCCGCCGAATGCGCCGCCGATCAGACAATTGATGACGCGGACTTGGTCTTCGGGCAGATTCAAACTCGCGGCGATTTGTGCGCGGTCGCCAAACGGGATTTGTCCGCCGCAATACACAGTGATCCTGCCGGTCGGATCGGGCACAGCCAATCCGGCTTCGGGTTCGATAAAAGCGTGTTCGACGGTTTGCGTGCTGTATTCGCGTTCGATGATGACATCGGCTTCGGCAAAGCCTCGGGCGATGTCGCCGTTTTCCAGATGGTAATGCTTCAGGCAATTGCCGTGTTCTTTGGGATCGTGATGCGGAACCTGCGCGTGCAGAATCGGCGCGTCTGGCAAGGCGGCTTCTTTTGGCCCGGTGACGACTGGCAGCGGTTCGTATTCGACTTCGATCAGTTTTAAGGCTTCGGTGGCCAGGCTTTCAGATTCAGCGACAACCAGTGCGATGGCATCGCCAACGTAGCGCACCTTGTCATAACAAAGCACCGGCCAGTCAACTTCGTGAACGCCGCAATCTTTGCGTCCGGGAATGTCATCGGCAGTCAGCACAGCGGCGACGCCTGCCAAAGCCTTCGCCTTGCTCACGTCCACTTTCAGCAAACGCGCATGCGGTTGCGCGCTGCGCAGGGCGCGAGCGTGCAACATTCCGTCAACGTAAAGATCATCGGCATAAATTCCTTTGCCGGTGACTTTTTCAACGGCGTCAGGGCGCGGCAGCGGTTGGCTGATGGCGTGGAGCGGCTTTTTGACAGCAGGCAGCGGCGGAACTTGCTGACCGGCGGCTTGTTGGACGGCGCGGATGATGGCGTTGTGGCCGGTGCAGCGGCAGAGGTTCCATTTGTGACCGTCGTAAATTTCCTGGAGCGTCGGGTTCGGATTTTTTTCGAGCAACGCAATCGTCGCCATCACAAAGCCCGGCGTGCAAAAGCCGCATTGCGTAGCGCCTTGTTCGATGTAGGCCTGCTGGACGGGATGCAGTTCACCGTTGGCCACGCCTTCGATGGTGCGAATGTTCGCGCCGTCTACTCGCTTCATGGGAACGATGCACGAACGCACAGCTTCCCCGTTGCTGATGACCATGCAACTGCCGCAATGGCCGGTGGCGCAGCCGTCTTTGGTTCCGGTCAGGTGCAATTCATCGCGCAGCACGTCCATCAGATTGGTTTTGGGCGATGCGCTGACCTCGACTTCGTTGCCGTTGACGGTCAATCGAAACGTCTGTTTCTCGCTCATAAAACTTCCTCATTGGGTACGCAGCGCCTGTGGCCTGCGAGGATTCTGCGAAACATCTCTTGAAAAAAGAAAAGCATGAACTGCCAGCACCTTGCAGCATGGAAGGTATGCGTACCCGGCTGGGCAGTTACAGTTTGACGACGATTTTGCCGAAATGGCCGCCGCTTTCCATCAATTGCAAAGCCTCATGGATTTGACTCAAATTGAAAACGCGATCCACCACCGGCTTCATTTGATGATGCGTGATGGCGCGATTCATGGCTTCGAACATTTCGCGGTGCCCGACAAAGATGCCTTGCAAACGAATGCTTTTCATCAAGACCAGCACAGGGTTGATGCCGCTGCCCGCCGACAGAGCGCCAATGACCGAAATCATTCCGCCGATGCGAATGGCTTTCAGCGAACGTTCGATGGTTCCCGCGCCTCCGACTTCGACGATGTGGTCAATGCCTGCGCCGCCGTTTAACCCTTTTGCGGCTTTGTCCCAATCGGGATTGGTTTTGTAATTCACGCCGTCGGTGATGCCCATCGCCGCCAACCGCGCCAGTTTTTCGTCGCTGCTGGAAGTGGCTATGACGCGCGCTCCATGCATCTGGGCGAATTGCGCGGCGAAGAGCGAAACGCCGCCGGTTCCTTGCACCAACACGGTGTCGCCGGCTTTGGTTCGGCCTTTGTCAACGACTGCGTTCCAGGCGGTCAGCCCTGCGCAGGGCAACGTGGCGGCTTCTTCGTAATTCAGATGTTCCGGGCAGGCGATGACGCCGGTTTCTTCCAGCGCAACCAGCTCGGCCAGCATGCCCGTTTGGTCGCCTCCGCCTTTGGCCGTGCGCGCTTTGGCTTCGTTGGGTTCGCCGCCAGTCCAGTTTTGAAAGAACGTGCCGATGACGCGGTCGCCGGGTTTGAAACTTTTGACTTCGCTGCCGACGGCGACAACTTCGCCTGCGCCGTCGGAGAAGGGAATCATGGGCAATTTCAATCGCGGGTTGTACGTGCCTTTGACCACCATCAGATCGCGGTAATTCAGCGACACTGCATGGACTTTGACTATCACTTGCCGAGCGCCGGGTTGCGGATCGGGTTTTTCGACCAGGGTCAATCCTTCAATGCCAAACTGCTGAAGTTCGTAAGCCTTCATTTTTTGCTCCTTGGGGTTTTTGATTGCTGTGTGCAGAGAAGATCGGGAAAACTGACAGAAAGCTTCGGCGAGAGCGATCAGTGGTCGCGCCGCAGCTTGATCCACCAATCGCCAGGCGGAACGTCGCGGTCAACGCCTTCATAACGCGCCATCAATTCCTTGTCGGTGACGATGTGTCCCTGCAACCAGGCTTCGGCGGAGAGCCAGGCGCCGGGTTTCAGTTCGCCTTTCAGATCGGCGCGTTTGATGATGACTTCAATTTTGATTTTGCCTGCGTCCACGTCCACCCAGAGCAATGGTTCTTCCGTGCGTGGGTTGTAGATTTCTCGCCAGGAAAGAATTTGACCGCGAATGATGTAATCGGTGTCGGTCGTTTTGCGATATTCGGGACGGTCTGGCAGCGGCTCGAAGACAGGCTTGATTTTTCGGGAGCTGATGCGCGCGCGATAGGCCAATCCCGACACCACCGCCGTGATTGGGCGTTCACGGAAATCCAGCGGGTTGATTTCAGTGATGTTTTGCAGCGCAAACATCAATTCCAGCGGCGAATCCAGCACGGCTCCGCGCACAATGGCTTCGCCGTCTTCTTCGTATTCCAGAATTTCCCAGGGGTAAAACCCCAGCATGCGCTGGCCGCGAAACGCCGGACGGCAATCGGCGTAAAACATGCCTTTGGCTGATTCATACAGCACGGTCCAGACTTCCAAACCCGATCCCAGTCTCCAACAGCATCCGTGCAGAGTTCCCTGCGGGCGATGGGCTTTGCTGATCGCGCCGAGTTGATGCGCCTGTTCGGCCAACGCCTTGTACGAGGCGTCGTCTTTGATTTGAAATCCGATTGCGTCAAACGGCTCAGGCATAAATTCAGCAAATTCAGGCGCGGCGATGTGTTTTCACCGCCGGTCAGTTTTCTTTTCACGGCGGGACTGGTTTTGAAACACCGCCGGGTTCGGTGGGGCATATTGACGGATGCCACGAATGTTCCGCGCGCGTCCGTGCGTGGGCAATTCATTGCTGCGAATCATTTCCGCAAACAAATCCATGTCGTAATCGCATTCGCGCGACATTTCTTCGCGAATGGCTTCCATCTCTTCCAGAAAACGCGGGCGATGATACATATTCGGTGGTCGGTAGCTGGTGGTCGGTGGTTGGTTTCAGCATCGCCGACAACCGGCCACCGATCACCGCATACCTAAAGTTCACTTACCAAAAATTCCGGCGTGACGATTTCCGGGACGAAAAAACCGGCGGCGGTATTGAACAGTTTGATTCGGGCTTGCCGGTGAACACTGGCCAGATGGCCAAAGTTCCAGGTCACCAGATAATCAATTTTGTGAAACGACGCCAGCGCGACGTGCAGGGCGTCGCCCAGAAACTTGCGCTGAAAAATGCCGCGCCCGATGTATCCGTCGGCCAGAATGGCGGCTTCTTCGGAAATTTCGAGCTGCGGCAAGTGGGCGATCAGTTTCAGGTAACTGCGACGATACGGTTCGCGTGTGCGTTCCAGTTCGCGCTCGACCAGCGGCGAAACGTAAGCGCGGTAGTTTTTCAATTCATGTTCCCACCAACGAATCGTCAGGTCGCGGCGAAACGATTCTCCTTTGTCCAGATAGGCGCCGATGACCGACGTTTCAAGGTAAATGGTCGGAATCATAAATCTGGAACTCAGTTTTTTTCTGCGACCACCGAAATCGCGGGGCTTTGCGGCGTCAGACCCAGATAATGCCGGCGCAAATCCAGCACCACGCGAAAATGACGCAGATAATCGCCGCCCAGAACGCCGTGTTGTTCAAAGCCGGAGGTTTCGTTGACGGCTTCCAGGTCGAGAATCAACGCCCGCGAATTGGTTTTTCGCAGGTTGTTGACCGTCAGCGTCGAAAGCCCCAGTGCTTCAGCGCCTTCTTCAATGCCGGCAGCGCCGATGACACGGAAACTTTCGCCTTGCAGTTTCATGCCTTCCAGGTCGTAACGTTTGACGGCGGCTTTGGAAATCACGGAAATGGTCGCGCCGGTATCCACAATGAAATTCAACGGACGATCCATCGTCGGCAGATGAGCTTCGGCGCTGGCCAATCCGCCACTGGTGCTGCGAATTGGAACTTCAACGCCCAAGCCTGCCAACGCGCCCAGATTTTCCAGTTTCGGCGCGGCGGCAGATTCGCCGGGTTTCGCTTCGGCGACATCCGCAGCGGGTTTTGCCAACTGGTCTTCGCGCAACGGCGAACGATCGAAGATCATTTGCTGTGTTTTGTAATCCAGCGTCACCGCGTAATTCGACAACACGGACAGCCCTATGTAACCGTCAGAGCGTTCGCCTTCAGGCGTGTCTTCGGTGGAATGAACCGTGCGGATGTAAATCGGCACGGTGTCAATTCTGGCTTCGCCGATCTGGATGGAATCGAGCACGCCATACAGAATCGGAAACGTGCCGCTGCCTCCGATGGCACGCGCGTTGCCGCCTTTGGCGACGGGTTTGATGCCAAGAGCCAGAGCGGTTTTATCAGAAAGCACTGACATGCTGGCTCCGGTGTCAATCACGAAGCGGAACGGACCTTTGCCGTTGATAATGATTTTGATGAACGGACGATTGTTGACCAGATCAAATGAAACGGTGGAAAGTTCCTTGCCGCTGACGCGATTGATTTTGGTCGTGCCCAGATAACGATAAAAATCAATCAGCCCTTTGATTCGCGCCCGGCGCTCGGCGTCGGTTTTCGGCGAGACTTCCAGAAAACGCTGATAAGCGTCCGCTGCTTCGTTGTAATACTCCAGCCGCGAACAGGCGCGCGCCAGCGAAACGTAATAATCCGGTTCGTTGGGATCCAGGGCGATGGCTCGACGCAATCCGTCGTAAGCCGTCTTGGCGCGATTTTCAAAGTATTCGATTTCCGACAGTCCGGCGATGGCCAGCGCCTGTTTTTGATCGAATTTGACGGCGGTGTACAACGCTTCTATCGAGTTGCGGAATTCGCCGGAGCGCAACAGCGCAGTGCCGAGCAGGGCGAACGCCCGCGCATTCAACGGGTCGGCGGAAATCACCTGCGCCGCATGTTCGTAAGCGGTTTGCAACTTCATCTGCTTCATCAGCGCGTAACTCAATCCCAGTCGAGCGACTTTGTCCGCCATGTCCTTTTCGAGCAGTTGCAGATAAATTTTCTCGGCTTCAGGGAAATTCGCGGCGCGCATTTCCTTTTCGGCGCGTTTCAACGCCTTGCCGCGCGATTCCGCCAAAACAGGTAAGCTCACGGTTACGATCAGCGCCACAACCGTCAGAGTGAATGTCAGCATCCGGAGAGCGGATTTCATATCAGTACCTCCAAAAGGGATGAAGGGCGAATTAGGTGTGATGAATGTCGCGCCGTCTGAAGCCTGAAGCAGACGATTCATCATTCATCCTTCAGAATTCATCACTTCAAAATCTCGCCGGTTTTGTTCGACCACAGCAGAAGATCAAGTTCGTCGAAATTGATTCTAAGCTCTGCGGCGAAATTTCTCATCTGCTGTTCGACGATCAGATATTTTTTTTTCGTGGTCGGCGGTTTGGGCGAATCAATCAAACCGACTTCGTGCAGAGTGTTCAAAATGTGTTTGTCCAGAATCGCGTACCCGCAATAACCTATGTTTCGCAGGTAATGACTGGCTTCCTTGTAACCTATGCCTTTGACGCCGTTGTTGCGGGCGAAAAAATCCCGCCGTGCTTCGGCGTCCGCGCCGAACGATTCCAGTTTTTCGCTCAGCCGCAATTCGCAATCATTTTTCAGATAATTCCGCGTGTGGACGATATAACCGGAACGCGCGCGCGGATACCGATGGGCGCCGACCAGCAGGTTTTCCAATCGTCGCTGGCCGCCGGTGAGCAAATAGCGGCGAACGCGGTCAATCGAATTCAATCCCATTCGCGCGCTGGCTCCGGCGGTGAAGATGCAATAACACAATTCTTCAAACAGCCGTGCGTCATTGCCGCTTTGTTTGATGGCGGCAAATTCCGCCAACCGCGCGCGAATCGCAGCGCGTTTTCCGCTGTAACTTTGTCGCAATTCGTCAATCAGTCCCTGGTTCATTCGTCACCCTGCAATCGCTTATTTGTCGGCAATGCGCGATCCGTTTTACTGCGCTGGAAGATTCGCGGTCAAACGCCCTCTGGACTTTTGACGCTCAACGAGCAATTCCCCTAGACTGCTTCGCAGACCTCTAATTCGATTGCAATTTGTTTTTTGCCCCGTTTCCACGCTCGAAGTAACAAAACAAAAAATGGACTTCCTGCAAATTATTGCTGCGATGTTGGCGTTGATGGTTGCCGGGTTGGGGCTGGGATTGTTGGCCTTGCCTGACAGGCGGCGAAACGGCGCAGAACTGTTCGCGGCTTCCGTGCTGTTTGGTTCGACTTTTGTTTCAGTCGCTTTGTTTCTTCTGGGCTTGCTGATTTCAGGCGCGCTGCTGCGCTGGAGCGTGACTGCGCTGTGTGTGAGTGTCGGAACAATCGGTATTTGGCGAAGAGGATTGCCGAAACCGCGCGCTTTTTTGCCAGTGACGAATTCTGGAAAATGCTTTTTGATAATCGGCATCGTTCAGCTCACGGCGATTGTCTGGTTGAACGCGCAGCGCGTGTTGGGTTGGGACGGATTATTCAACTTCGAGGCCAAAGCAAGATTGATCTTTCAAAACGGAGGCAGCGTTCCGCTGGACTGGTTTTCCGATCCTTCACGGACGTGGATGCTGCAAGGTTATCCATTGTTGTTGCCGCTGACAGAAAGCTGGCTCTATCTGTGGCTGGGGCGCGAAGACCAGCAATTGATGAAACTTCTGTTTCCGCTGTTTTTCGCCGCTGCATTGTGTTTGTTGAACGCGGGCAGCCGTTTGTTGAATGCAGGTTCCCGGCCTGGTCTGGTTGCGCCGTTGCTGCTGTTTACCGTGCCGTTGTTGTTCATCGGCGACGGCAGCGCATCGTCTGGGTATGCGGATTTTCCGCTGGCGGTGTTTTATCTGGCGGCGGTGATTTCGTTATTGGATTTTTGGCAGAGCGGCGAAGCGGCAGCGCTGCGATTGGCCGGGATGTTCGCCACGTGCGGTTGCTGGTTGAAGCAGGAAGGCGCGATTTTGTGGGTTTGCCTGATGGTGATTGCGGCGATTGCGCTGTTCAGGAAGCGAGCTGTTGGGCGTGATTGGCCGGCGCTGGTTAAAGCCACAGTTCCTGGATTGCTGCTCCTTGTCGGTTGGCAGTGGTTTGTTCGGATGATGAGCTTGCCGGACATTCGCCAGTTTTCGGCGATCAACCCGGAATCGTTGCTCACCGGTTCAGGACGAGCGCCAATTGTCGCTTGGGCGGTGTTGGCGGAACTGGTCAATTGGCGATTCTGGGGAGTCTTATGGATTCTGGTCGCCGTGACAATTGTTTTGCTGATCTGGCGGCGACAATTGAGCAATCAGTTTGTGTTGCCGCTGGCGATTCTGTTGCCGCTTACTTTGTATTCCAGCGTTTACCTGTTCAGTCTCTGGCCTTCGTTCGTCATTCATCTGGAATCGTCATTTTCGCGATTGCTGATTCACATTTCGCTGGTCGCAACGTTGATGGTCGGAACGCAGTTGCGGCTTCCTCAAAACGTTTTGCGTTGTTCTGGTCGGTCTTTTAGGCTTCGCGGCGTAATGAGCATCCGGGGAAAAAACAAGCTGAAGTTCAATGCTTTTCTGAGCGTGTCGCTGATTTTCGGCGGCGTTCTTTTTTCGAGTTGCGAGTCTATATTCAAGGTCAATCAACAACTGACGAACGTCGTTGCCAAACAGCCTTTGGCGCGTTCTGCGGGAGGCCCATACGCCACCACGGACACATATCTTCGTTCGCTGGAAATCCCAAACCCTTCAGAGCGTGTGCTGGAGGCTGTGGCGCAATTGCCTGAGAACGACGCCATGATGTTCATCGCGCCAGGTCGAACGCCTGAAATCGAATTAACTTATCGCGTCATCGCCTCCCTGAGCTGGCCCCGTGAAGTGGGCGCGCTTCATTGCCGCCTGGGCGACGCAACCACTTCGAAGCCGGAATTGCTGTTTCAGCCGCGTCAAGAAAAGCAAATCCGCTGGTTGTTCTTTTATAGAATCAGTCCTCCTGCCGGATCGAAATCTGTCACGGAAATCGGGCCGCATCTGAAACTGGTTCCCATTGAAGAGCCGAAAGAATTGAGTTCGTACTGTTCGATGCTGGCAGATGATCCACGTTGACGGCGGAGTTCACCGCTCAATTGTTCGTCGGACTCGTCTGCGCGGCGCTTGTCGCCCACGCCGTCCACCACAAATCGCGCAACATTTGCGCTCCGACTGCCAATCTTTCCGTGACGAATTTTTTGTGATCGGGCGAATTGTTCGTTGCGCTGAACTGTTCTTTCTTGTCCAGAATGTAAAGCGATTCGACCAGCTTGTTCGAAGCTTTCAGGTAATCCCACAACTCTTCGCGCGGTTTTCCAATGACGCGCGGCGTCGCGCTGACCAGCGGCAACACGTCGTTCAAGCTGATTTTGGCGCTGACGAATTCCTCTTCAAACCGAAAGTGAATACCGCGTTCGCGCGAAAACACCGTGTATCCGTTCGGATTCGGACCTGACCATCCGTTGTAATGAATCGTCGTGTGATGCGGATTGGCGCTGTCGGAAACATAGTGGCCGAGAATGCCAGCGTCATTGATGATGCGTTGTTCGATCCATTTGCGTTTCTTGGAATCTTTTTCGGCTCGCCACAACCGGAACTCGATGCGAAGCGTTTGAAACAATTCAAGCATGCGATACGGCACAAAGCCCGCCGTTGTCGGTTTCTGCCCAGCTTTAATCAGTTCTGCCGTGAAGTCGTAGCGATTGACGGCTTTCATCGCCGCTTCGGGGACGAGTTCCATATCCAGAAAATGATCCGGCGCGTAAGCGGAATCCATCGCGCGATCCAAATTGGATTCGTCACGACTGCGCCAACGGTCAGGCTCCGGGTTCAGATAGCTAAGCTGCTCGGCTGCTTTGCGAAAGAAGTTGGGCATTTCATTCGGCAACTTTTTCGCAGCCACCAGGCCGGAGATTTCATGACCTTTCTGTCCCCAACCGCGAACAGGGAGCGGGCTGATCGCCAATGCGATAACAATCAACAGCAACAACAAGAATGATGCACGATGAAGTTTGGTCATAAATGGTTCCTTTACATCCACGAAGTTCACGAAGAAACACGAAGTCATCGGGAGTTCTTGGTGAGCCTTCGTGAACTTCGTGGATAGAGTCTATTTCTGTGGTGGCAGATCAACGCTGTACAGCTTTTTGCCTGTGATGTCGTGCAAGCTAACCGTCATCACTGATGACTTGCCGTCAATTTTTGCTGCGCCGAAAAATTGGAATCCGTCTTTCGGCGAACGGTTCGGCTTCATGCCTTTGGGGATGCCGGTGAATTTCACTTCGGGGCCAAAGGTGTCATCCATCTGCCCGGGGCCGAAGCTTCCGGCGTTCAACGGGCCGGCGACGAATTCCCAAAACGGAGTGAAGTCTTTGAATTGGGCTTTCGCCGGATCATAAAAATGCGCGGCGCAATAATGCACGTCCGCCGTTACCCAAACGACGTTTTTGATTCGGTTCTTTTTGATGAAGCTCAGCAGATCGGCCAGTTCCAGTTCGCGTCCCAACGCCGGGCCGTTGCCGTTGGCAAAAGCTTCAAAACGTCCGCCGGAATCGCCGACGATGATTCCAATCGGCATATCGCTGGCAATCACTTTCCAAGTGGCTTTTGAAGCCAACAACCTTTGTTTGATCCAGTTGATTTGCGCGCTGCCCAGAAACACCGATTCGTCGTTGATCGTTGTTTGCCGATTCGGAGTGTTTGGCCCGCGATAACTGCGCTCGTCAATCATCAACACGTCCAGCAATGGGCCGTAATTGAATCCGCGATAAATCTGTTCGGGATCGTCGGCATTGAATCGCAGCGGCAGATAATCCAGAAACGCTCTGCGACCGCGCGCTGCCAGCAAATCAATGCTTTTGACCTTGTAACGATTGTCGTCGTCCAGTCGCTGACCCGGAAACCAGTTGTTGCGAACTTCATGATCGTCCCATTGCGCCAGCGTAGGCACTTCGGCGTTGAACCGGCGCAAATTCGCATCCAGCAAGTTGTAACGGTAATTACCGCGAAATTCGTCCAGCGTTTCGGCGACTTTCGATTTTTCCGGCGTCGTCAGATTTTTCCAGAGCGAACCGTCGTCCAGTTTCACTTCGGCAGGAACTATGCCATCCGCATAAATCGTGTCGCCGGAGTGAATGAAAAAATCAGGCTGAATTTTTCGCATCGCCTCAAAGATTTTCATGCCGCCGAATTCGGAATTAATGCCCCAACCTTGCCCGACGACGTCTCCGCCGAAGACAAACGACACATCCCGCCGAGCGGCAGGCGGCGTGTTGAAGCTGCCGATGACTGGCTCGCTGGTGATTTTCGTGTTTTCCAAATCTTGAAAACTGACGCGATAGAAAATCTTTTGTCCGGCGGGCAAACCGCTCAGATCAACGCGCGCCGTAAAGTCGGAAGATTCAATTGCCGCTGGCCCAACGATGCGTCTGGCATTTTGGAAGGATTCAGTCGTTGCATATTCGACAATCATTCGGGCTGAACGGTCGCTGCGACTCCACACAATGGCGCGGTCGGAGGCGATGTCGCCGGTTTGCACGCCGAACGGAAGCTGCGGACGGCTTTGGCTGAAACTGATTGCGGGAGCACCAAGCAGCAAGCTACTTCCGGCAGCAGCGCGAGTGAGAAACATTCGTCGGTTCATAACGAAACTGTTGAGAGTTCAAGCTTCAGCTTGAGTAGATTGTTGACCAGAGATTTCCAAGCTCAAGCTTGAACTCTGAGCGACTTTTTGCGGAGTTGTGTGTACAGCGATTCGATTTGCCGTCGAGTGTCGTCAAACCCCAGCGACGTATTGATGGCAAAATCGGCGAATTTAAGCTTTTCGGCAGAAGGCATTTGCGACGAAATGCGCGCCATCGCCTCTTCTTTCGTCAAGTTGTTGCGTTCGATCAATCGTTGAAGCTGGATTTCCGGCTCGCAATGCACGACGACGACTTTATCGAAACGGCGATAGGAACCGGTTTCGATCATCAATGCAGCGTCAATCACCACGATGGCCTGCGGATTGCGGAGTTCGATCTCCGCCATCCAGCGCGCCTGCGCTTCAAAGACTCTGGGATGAACGATGGCATTCAGCTTTTCACGCTCAGCAGGGTTGTTAAAGATGATCGCGCCGAGTTTGCCGCGATTGAGCTTGCTGTCTTCGCCGACAACCTCCCGGCCAAAATGCGCGACGATTTCCTCAAAGGCGGGTTGCCCGGGTTCGACGACTTCGCGCGCGGTTTGATCGGCATCCATCACTTCGCAGCCAAGTTCGCGCAGCACACTGAGGACAAAGGATTTTCCCGTCGCAATTCCACCTGTCAGCCCAACTTTCAGCATCGTCTCAAAGCCCTCTGCGCATTTCTGTTGCGCGCAATGTGTTTTGCATCAACATTGCAATCGTCAGCGGCCCGACTCCGCCGGGAACCGGTGTCAACCACGCGGCTTTTTCGGCAACCGTGCGCGGTTCGACATCGCCGACCAGCGTGCGACCGCGTTTGGCCAGCACTTCCAACCGTTTTGAGCGTTCGGGTTCGGCAAAGATGCGATGGATTTCTGTTTCGGTGGTGGCGTCGTTCATGCCTACGTCCACAACTACAGCGCCTTCGCGGACGTGATCGCCGGTAATCATCGCCGTGCGTCCGATGGCGGCGATGACAATGTCGGCTTGGCGAGTTACTGCCGCCAGGTCTTTGGTTTTGGAATGGCAGATCGTGACCGTCGCGTGGCGATGCAACAGCAACAGCGCCATTGGTTTGCCGACAATGTCACTGCGCCCGACGACGACGGCATTGGCTCCGGCAATCGGAATTTTGTAATAATCCAGCAACTCAATCACTCCCGCCGGAGTGCAGGCAACCAGAGCGTCGCGTCCTTGAACCAATCGCCCGACGTTGACGGCGTGAAATCCGTCCACATCTTTGGCCGGATCAACGGCTTCCAGAATCCGGCGAGCGTCAATCTGTTTGGGCAGCGGCATTTGCACCAGAATTCCATCAATGGCGTCGTTCTGATTGAGCCGATTCACCAAATCCAGCAATTCTTCAGTAGTGGTTGTGGCCGGCAATTCGTGTTTTTCGGAATATAGCCCCAAAGCTTCGCAGGTCTTGACCTTGCTGCCGACGTAGACTTTCGATGCCGGGTCATCGCCGACGATTACCGCCGCCAGTCCGGGTTTGATTCCTTGCCCAGCCAGTTCGCCGACGCGGGCAGCGACACGTTGTTTGATATGTTCGGCGACTTCCACGCCGTTCAACACTTGAGCAGTCATCGGTTTTTTTATTTTTCCTCCGCAGATGAGAATTGAGCGGTGATTGAGGCCGTGATCTTAGCACAGCCACCCGGCGGAACCCGGCAAAGTTCCGAACCAAACCACCCAGCATGAGGGGAAAATTGGGTGTTGCGTCCCAGACGAGTCTTTCTTTGCAAAAAAATTGACTCGGCGGAAAATTTTATTTCGTGCCATAAAATTGCTGTGCTATATTCCGCCGCGTCTGACAGCCGCCCCGCGATCAGGCACACCTGAAAAATCACCTTCAACGAGTTTTGTTGATCGCCACTTGATGTCGTTCCCCCCGTTGGCACAAATCGGTTGATGCAAGTAGCCGGCAACGCTGACGAAATCCAAGACCTGTCGGCATAGTCATTAGGCCGATCCCGATACCCCTGCGGTTCAATCCGACCTTTAAGGTGTCTTCTGAAATTGCCCTGTTATTTTCCATTGTTGTTTCGACGCTTCTATTTGTTCTTTGTCATACACGAAGTTTTTATCCTTAGTTTTTAACGCGATACCGGTAAGTGGAGTGAGAGGTTCGACGAAACGTCGCCGGAAACATAATTCGTTCCTGATTGAAGTCACGTAGTTGCAGCGCTGCAAGGCAAGAAGTTTTTTCCCGTTCAGCAATTGAGTGGGAGGCGAGCAGTTGCTGCTGACGGCCTTTTGCAGGAAACGAATCTGACAAGAAACAACAAATAACATAAAGGCATACGGGAGATAGCCAAAATGAGCGCAGCGATTCAATTAGTTACTCAACCAATTGTTGATGCCGAGGTTTATGAACACCGGCTCGAAAAACCATTCAACAACGTCTCGATTTTCGAACTGGCCCCGGAACAACGCTTGCGTCGTTCATTGAGCCAGGTCGCCGAGCTTCAAGCGGAGGTCCGTGCATTACGCGAAGAACTGGCGCGTTCCGAACGAACGATTTCACATCAGGAGCAATTGCTGAGGAACGCCATGGTTCGCGAACAGGAACTTCGTGCCCAAATTGGAAAAGAAATTTGCTAAACCGATGTTTGAATTATGGTCGGCAGTCAGCGCCACTCCCCCTGGGTTCGCCCCAATCCGTCAGTCCGGCTGCCACGCAACTACTTGTGATGATCAAGGTAATGTCTCGTTGCCCCAGAATCACGCCTTGATTTCCTACCGATCCCCTCTTGCCTGACATTTTTCGACCCCTGTTTGAGTCTGCTTTTGTCCCGATTCAATTTGCCGAAAAGCAAAAAAAACTTGCCATTTCGGCTTGGTTGCTCCTAAATTGCGCTGTCAAACCCCGATAGCGCATCTAAAAAAACTACACACAGGAAATTTCTCACATGATTACGACACTGAAAAACTTCATCAATGACGAAAACGGCCAGGATGTCGTCGAATACTCTTTGTTGCTGGTGCTGATTGGCACTGTTGCGATGATCTATCTGACTGGTGTTGGCCTGAACATTTCTACCTTGTTGCAGAACATTGGAGCAAAGCTCGATCTGGTGTCCAAAACAGTGGACTGAAGCCGCAGTTTGATTTCGTGATTTTTCTCCTCAGCCGACACTTTGCCCGCCAGATTCCAGCGTTGAAACTTTGATGGTTCGAGATTACAGTTGTGCCTTGTTTGTTCATCGCTGAAATCCAAAAATCTAAATCAACATTTTTATGCCACACAAAGTCACACTCATTCCCGGCGACGGGATCGGTTCGGAAATTACTGCTGCCGTTGTTCGCATCATCGAAGCGTCAGGGGTGAAAATCGAATGGGAAAGTTTTATCGCCGGAGCCGAGGCGCTGACACGGTTTGGCGATCCGTTGCCGGAACCGGTTCTGGAATCCATACGTCGCAACAAGGTCGCACTGAAAGGCCCGTTGACGACTCCGGTCGGCAGCGGTTTTGCCAGCGTCAATGTGCGGTTGAGAAAAACCCTTGATCTTTACGCCAACCTGCGCCCGGTTCGGAATCTGCCGGGATTGGTGACGCCGTTCGGCGATCTTGACCTGATTGTGGTGCGCGAAAATACCGAAGACCTTTATTCCGGTCTGGAACACGTCGTGGTTCCCGGAGTCGTCGAAAGCCTGAAAATCATCACTGAAAAAGCGTCCACGCGGATTGCGCGCTTTGCGTTTGAATACGCTCGCAACGAAGGTCGCAAGAAAGTCACAGCCGTCCACAAAGCCAACATCATGAAATTGTCGGACGGATTGTTTCTGGATTGTTTTCGCAAAGTCGCCGCCGAATACCCTGAAATCCAGGCTGATGACAAGATCATTGACAATGCCTGCATGCAGTTGGTGATGAAGCCACAGCAGTTCGACGTGTTGTTGCTGGAAAATCTGTATGGAGACATTGTTTCGGATTTGGCGGCAGGATTGGTTGGCGGACTTGGAATTTGCCCCGGCGCGAACATCGGCGAACTCGGTTCCGTGTTTGAAGCCGTTCATGGAAGCGCGCCGGACATTGCCGGAAAGAACATCGCCAATCCGACGGCGTTGTTGCAAAGCGGCGTGATGATGTTGCGACATTTAGGCGAACGCAACGCTGCTGACTTGATCGCTCGCGCGACCATTTACACCTTGTCGGAAAAGAAAATTCGTACGCGCGATCTGGGCGGCACAGCTCACACCACCGAATACACCGAAGCCATCGTCGCTTCGATGAAAGAGCTTTCCAGCTAACGAAAGCTGAAAAATCTTTAGACAGGGTTTACAAGATTCAACAGGGGGAAACTCGAAAGACCGATCCTGTTCAATCCTTTGAATCCTGTCTATTTCTTTTCTTGTTTATTTGCTTCCGTTGCGCTCAGCCTGCCGGAGCAATTTCACCGCGCGTTCATGATCTGCGGAACTCGCCGAAAACTTGTGCGAACCATCGTTCTTCGACGCATCCACGACAAAAAACAGATAATCGGTTTCCGCCGGATTCAATGCCGCCTGAAGCGAACGTCGTCCAACCGAAGCAATCGGTCCCGGTGGCAATCCGGCCCGTTTGTAAGTGTTGTAAGGCGAATCTCGATCCAGATCGCTTTGGTAAATTTTGCCGCGATACCTGCCTTCGATCAGCGCGGCGTAAATCACCGTCGGGTCACAAGCCAATGGAACGCCCATTTTCAATCGGCGGTGAAACACAGAAGAAATCAGTTCGCGTTCGGCATCCACTTTCGCTTCCTTTTCGATCAACGAAGCCAGCGCGACGACTTGCCGCGTGGTCATTCCCAACTCCGCCGCGCGTTGTTGCAATTCCGCCGTGTACACCTGCCGAAAGCGTTTGACCATCGTTTCCACCAACAGTTCGCGCGTAGTGCTGGCCGTGTATTCATAGGTGTCGGGGAAAAGATAGCCTTCCAATGTCGTTGCTTGAGGGTCGAGATCGGCAATCAGCGAAACATTTTTGAACAGCTTCATCACTTCGTCCTGAGTCACTGGCGGTTTTGAATTCGGTGATTGTTTCAAGCCGCTCAAACCGGCCAACACGCGGGCAATGTCGTATTGGTTGTAACCTTCTGGAATGGTGAATTGCTGCGTGGCCACATCGCCTTTGGCCAGTTGGTTGATGACCTGACGCGGCGTGATGGGCGATTTGAACCGATAATCGCCGGCTTTGAAACTGACGGCCGGCTCGAAAAATCGCAGCCATAGTTTTACCTCAAAATCGTTTTCCAGCACGCCTTCGCGTTGCAATCGGGCGAGGATGGACGAAGTGCTTGCGCCCTGTTCAATGGTGATGGCGCGTTGCGCTGCCGTGTGTTCGTGAGGACTGTCCATCGCGCCTCTCAACCACAAACCTCCTCCAACAAAAACGACAATTGCGATTAAAAGAACAGCAACGACCAGTTTGAAGATTTTACTGCTTCCGGTTTTTTTTCTTTGCATTGTGGGTTTATCAAATGGAGTTATTTTCTTGATTATGCTGGCGCGCCAGAGCGTCCAGGTAGTCTTGCAGAATCAATACCGCGGCGTATTCATCCGATTTGGCTTTGCGCTCTTTCAGCCCTACGCCCATTTCGCGCAGGATTTGATCGGCTTCATAAGAAGTCAGTCGTTCATCCACCAATCTGATTGGAACATCAACCAGCGGTTGCAACTCGGCGACGAAGGCATTGACCTTTTCGACCGCTTCGCCGCTGGTTCCATCCATGTTCAGCGGCAAACCTACGACCAACGCGCCGATTTCGTATTCCTCAGCCAGTTGGCTGATGCGCTGCGGAGCGTGTTGCAAATGAGGATGACGAAGCGTGGTCAACGGGCGCACGGTCAATTGCAATTCATCGCAAATCGCCAGCCCGATCGCTTTCGTCCCGAAATCCACTGCCATCACTCTCATTCAATTTACGCTTTCCAAAACGCGCACGAAGAACCGACCCAGCGTTTGTTCTTGTTGAAGTCCACACCCATCATCGCGCCTTTGCTCAACCGAGTCAGCGTTGTCACGGCAATGGGTTCGGGCGCAGCCTGCGGCCAGACGAACATAATGCGAACTTCGACTTTGCTCGGTTCGTCCGGCGTTTCCACCACAGGCGCGTAAGTGATTTTTTCCTGCAACAGAAAATTGCCGCGTTCGGTTGGCGGAACGGCATCCAGGTCTTCGCGCGTGATATTGACTTTGACTCCGCTGCCCGCAAACGAAAACAACGGTTTGAGCACGAAATTTTCCGGGTCTGCAGGGTATTCGCTCAACTGATCCAAAAACCATGCGCGAGGAACAGTCGGATGGTTCAGAAACGGCAGCGAAAATTTGCTCATGCGGAAATACCAATTTGGATGTCCGGCCCATTCGACATCCAGTTCGTCGCGGAAATCGAAGTTTATCTTCACGCCTTTCTGAACGAACTCATCAACGATGACGCGGTTGTAAATACGGCGGATTTCTGTTTCGCGCCCTTCGCGCAGGTAATACAGTTTGTTGCCGCGTTTGAGGATTTCGGCAACGTCAACCGTCGGAATACCGAACAGCTTTTCGGTCATTTTGAAATCCGGCAATGTCTTTTGCCGAAGCGGGTCAATTTCCATCAACACGACCTGGGCCGGATCGTGCTGTGCAAGGAAAACCTCTTTCAACAACGCCCGATAACTTTCATCGTTCAATCCGCTCAACAGGTAGCTCATCCCATCCAGGTCATAAAGGCGCTGGTATTCATGCGGCAGCAGAAGTTGAAACGCATACAACGAAGCGCAACCTTGCAACTCAATCAGTTTGGCAGAAAGTTTGCCGTCAACGTCGCGCGTGACGGCAAAATCCACTTGAATGAAATCCGGGTGCGAACCTTCGTTCGGCGCATGGAATTCGGCGGGAATGGCGCGCGTCGAAGCCGCAAAATAATCCGGCGTGTTCAATTGAGCGATGAGTTCTTTTCCGGCGAGTTCCATCTCCGTCAGAAACTCCGCAGGTAAAAACACTGGGGTTTCGCAGGGACGAAATTCGATTTTCGCGCCGACGGCCTGGTCCAACGCCGACAAAAATTGCTGATACTTTTCTTCAGTAAACTCGCGGTTGAATTTCTGTCGCAGTTCGAGAATCACAAATCTCTCCTTCAAAGGAATCTGTGTGCTTCGATTTTCAGCAGCGGCGCGGATGATAGTCGTTTGTCGTCGGAAGCGTCTAGTCGCGCGATTTTGCAGTCGTTTTGCCGCCTTCGGCCATTTCTTGAATTTTAGCCTTGTGGCGCAGAATGTAGGCGATGAACGCCCGCGTCGGCGAAGGTTGAAATCGTCCCAGCGACACCATTGCCACCGAACGTCGCAACCGATGTCCACTGATTTGAAGCTGGGAAAGTTTGCCATTCAGAACTTCATCGCGCACTGCCCAGGCGGGCAACAGCGAAACTCCCACGCCACGTTCGACCATTCGTTTGATGAAAAACGTGTCGTTCGATTCCAGGGCCAGATCGGGACGGACGCCGATTTGGTCGAAAAAGCTGTCCGTCGCGCGGCGAATCGAAGCTCCGCGTTCGAACAAAATCAGCTTGTCTTTCTGAATTTCTTCAACGGTCGCCGAACGTTTTTTGGCCAACTTGTGTTCGTTGCTGACAACCAGAACCAACTCGTCTTCAAACAACTTCGTCACTTGCAGATTGGGCGAATACACCGCCAGCGAGGCGAACCCTACGTCGGCGGCTCCGTTCAAAATATCCGCCACCGTGTGTTCGGTGCTGACCGTTGTGCGAAATGACAGATCAATGCCCGGATGCGCGTCCATGAACGATTCAAACAGCGGCGCAAACAAATAGACGAATGCCTGAGTCGCCGCCGCGACGCGAACACGACCGACCGCCGAACGTTCGCGCCCGGCAATGCGTTCGCGCAATGCTTCGGTGTCGTCCAGAATCCGCTCTACATATTCGAGCGCGATCTTTCCCGCCTGCGAAAGTTTCACGCCGCGCTTGGCGCGGATGAACAATGGCTCGCCGAGTTCTTCTTCCAGAGCCTTGATCTGATGGCTGACCGCCGATTGCGTCAAATGCAATCGTTCAGCCGCCCGCGTGAAATTCAACGTCTCAGCGACGGCGCGAAACGTGCGAAACTGTGTCATTTCCATTGAACATTCCTCCTGACCACAACCCATTATGATTATTGATTGGATGGATTAGAACAATGAGTTAGACAGATGGCAAGTCGGCGGCAATAATCCGCTCGGCTTTTGCGATGTTTGCGTAAGTTGTAGCTGCCTGTTGCTGGTGAACGCAAAAGCTGCAAGGAGAAGGAGGGATGTTCCGATTCAGCTCAATAGAAGTCGAACGGCATTCATCCCAAAAAATGAAAGATTTGTTGCGTTATCAAGGTCTTTGCTGGGATTGAGTCAACGCTGCCGCTCAACGCCGAAAAAGGCACGGGCTGATTTGTCTGTAATGACAAAAAAGGTTGATTGCTGGAAATTGGCGAGCCGTTTCAGGTTTCGTCAGAAATTACAGCAACGGCGGCAAGCCGAATTTCTATCGCACGTTTGTTTCATTATCTCTCTGCTATGGTGCTTATACTCAGGCTGCGGTTTTCGGATCGCAGCCTTTCTTTTTACTTCAACAGCCGCTCCACCTTTTCAAATACCAAACTGAGAATTTCCCGCGAGCGCGATTCGCTGCTGGCTTCGGCAATCAACCGTATGATCGGTTCAGTGTTCGATCCGCGCACATGCAACCATCCGTCGGCAAAACTGACTTTCACGCCATCGCGCAAATCCAGTCGCTCGGCGGCAAAATCGCGGCGAATCAATTTCAACACGTCGGCAATTTTCTCTGACGGGCAATCCATCTTTTCCTTGATCATCGTGTAACGCGGCAAATCGTTGAGCAAGTCGGAAACCGGGCGTCCGGTTTGCGCCAGCAAATGCAGAATCAACGCCATGCCGACATGGCTGTCGCGGCAAAAATTGATTTTCGGGTAAATGACGCCGCCATTGCCTTCGCCGCCAATTATTGCGCCGACGGATTTCATCAATTCCGTAACGTTGGCTTCGCCGATTTTCGACCGATGCAATGCGCAACCGTATTTTGCCGCCAGATCATCCATCGCCGAAGTCGTCGAAAGATTCGTCACCAGCGTTCCCGGCGAATGACTGACGATCAACCGCGCAGCCAGCACCAGGGTGTTTTCTTCGCCAATCGGTTCGCCGCGTTCGTCAACAACCGCCAACCGGTCGGCGTCCATATCCTGGGCGAAACCGACATCTGCGCCGCTGTCTTTCACCAACTGACAAAGCGCCGTCAGGTTTTCGGCAATCGGTTCGGCTCCGCGCGGAAACGAACCATTCGGCGTGGTGTTGATCGAAACGACTTCCGCGCCCAGGGCTTCGAGCAAGCGCGGCGCAAGGATCGAACCGGCTCCATTGCACGAATCCAGCGCGACTTTGAGTTTTCGCGTTGGCGGCAACACGCCCACGGCGTCCAAAATCGTTTTGATGTGTGCATCGAGCGCGCCCGTAAACATCTCGACGCTTCGCATTTCGCTGCCTCTGACTTTGGTGTAATCGCTCTGATGGTAAATATCCAACAACTCACGCGCCTGTCCGGGGCTGAGAAACAGGCCCTCAGAATTGACGAATTTCAGCGCGTTCCATTCCGCAGGATTGTGACTGGCTGTGATGGCAATGCCGCCCGAAGCCTTTCGTTGCCGCACGATCAACTGCACGGTGGGAACCGGACACACATCCAGATCAATCACACGACAACCGCTGGAGAGCAATCCGGCGATGACTGCTTGCCGAACCATTTCGCCCGAAGTTCGCGGGTCGCGCCCGATGACAATCGTCCCCGAACCGACGTAAGTTCCAAACGCCTGGGCAAAGCGCGTCAGCAAGGTCGGCGTCAACGAACCGCCAATCACGCCGCGAACGCCGGAAATGCTGATTTTGAGTGAAGGAATTGCTCGCATTGGTCAGTCTTCGTAACGACTCAGGTAAAGTTCTTGGTCGTATTCCACCAAAGCAATTTTCAGCCGGTCTAGATCGGTTTTCACTTGTGTGTATGGAAGGTTGTCGAACAAGATAAGCAAAT
>ERZ1066125.31-NODE-31-length-136164-cov-32.990846_pt1 | contig 136164 bp, 110 predicted proteins | sample MGYA00382772_ERZ1066125 | MGnify/ENA primary metagenome ERZ1066125 (study PRJEB33369, sample SAMEA5778355) | biofilm metagenome | biome: Industrial cooling water; feature: Water cooling tower basin; material: Biofilm | place: United Arab Emirates | collected... | reverse complement strand
GCTTGGTTCAAGTTTTGCGGGTATTCCATACAGTGACCTGAAAACCGATCTAAAAAGCCAATGCGTCCGACCACATTCAGGTAGAAATTTTCCGATTCGGCAAAGTAAACAACAGCCTGCCACTCTAAACCGCAAGTGGCCAGTGTGATTTCGTGGCCATAAGTCAAAAACGATCCTGTCGCAGTCCTAATCCATTGGTGGTGGCCACGTTCCAAATCAAGCCCCAGAATGTCTGCAAAATCGCGCTGAAAAACACAGAAGGTGCTGCCGGTATCGAGCTTGGCATCTACGGGATAGAAAGTTTCAGAGTCGGAAGAAAAGGCCAGAGGCACGACAATGTCAGGATAGCGGGAATAACCGATTCGATGGGCAAAGGAAAATCGAAACTGGCTCACATCCAGCCTCCCATCGAAGGTACTGTTTCATCACGAACATATTTGGCAAACGGCATTTTGACGCCTTCAGCTTTGGCTTGCGCCACCAAAGGCCGAGGGTCTGAGCCGTGTCCGATCAACCGCTCTCCATCCAGCACGACCCATTGACCCAGATATTCCCGCCAATGATCGCTCAACCATTCCAGTTCTTTCTCCAGATTCACGATGACGGAAGATGTTTTTACTTCTGGCAAAACATTTGTAGCCATACGAACCTCCAAATCGAAGTCGCAAACATTATGCGTAGATCAACCATTAACCGCAATGAGTCATCCACCCAACATTTAGTTCAACCGATCAATCGCCCAATCCAGCAAGTCATTGGCGCGTGCTTCGCTTTCGGCTTCGGCGATCAGGCGAATCATGGATTCCGTGTTCGACGCGCGAATGTGCAACCAGCCGTCCGGCCACGAAAGCCACGAAAGTTTGATGCCGTCGCTCAAATCCACGTCGTCGGCTCCGGCGGTTTCGGCTTCGGCGCGTATTTCGTTCAGCACGGAAAACAGCAGGTTGGGTGCGACGGGAACGTAGTGTTTCAACATGGTGAAGCGCGGCAACGTGGCGACCAGTTCGGAAATGTTGTGGCCGGTTTTTGCCAGATGTTCCAGAATCAAGCCAATCGTCGCGGCGGAATCATTGGTCGCGTGAATGGCGGGAATCGCCACTGCGCCATTGCCTTCGCCGCCGAGCACCGCGTTGTGTTCCAACATTGCTTCGGAAATGTAGGCTTGGCCGACGGGGGTACGAACGACAGTGGAATGGTGACGGGCGGCGATGGTTTCGATGCTGCGCGAAGTCGAAAGATGCGTGACGATCACGCCCGGCTGTTGGCGGAGTTTGATTTCAGCGGCGATGGCCAACGTCATTTCTTCGGACAGAGCTTCGCCGGTTTCCGTGACGATGGCCAGCCGTTCGCCATCGGCATCGTGAGCGAACCCGATGTCGGCGTGCCCGGCTTTCACGACAGCGCGAAGCTGCGCCATGGTTTCGCGTTTCGGTTCGGGATTGTGCGGAAACGGCGCGTTTGTTTCGTCGTTGATGGCCAGCACTCGACAGCCCAGTTCATCCAACCAGCGCGGACTGAGCAATGCACAAGCTCCGTTACAACAATCCACGGCCACAGTCAGTTTGCGAGCGCGAATTGTTTCCACGTCAAAAACCCGTTTCAAAACTTCGATGTGATGGGCAATCGCATCGCGCGATTCGATGTGGGTTTGAATGGTGTTCCAACCGGCTTTGGCAAATTCGCCCTGATGAAAAATGTCCAGCAGTTCTTCGGCCTGGCGTGTGTTCAGGTACAGCCCGTCGCCGCGAACGAATTTCAACGCATTCCATTGCGTCGGATTATGACCGGCGGTGATCGAAATGCCTCCGGCGGCTTGGAAGTGTTCTACTGCAAGTTGCATGGTCGGCGTGGGGCATATACCCAGATCAATGACTTCGCAGCCCGAAGCCAGCAATCCCGCCGCCACTGCCGCGCGCACCATCGGCCCGGAGCTTCGCGTATCGCGGCAAATCAGGATTTTTCCCGAATCCAGATATGTGCCAAATGCCTGCGCGAAGGCGATGACCAATTCCGGCGTCAACGTTTCGCCGACGATGCCACGTACTCCGGCAATGCCAATCTTCAAAGGTTTCATAACTTCTTGAGTCATCAAATTCGGCGAAGAATGCCGCGCCCGCTTTGTTCTGTATTTCGCACCAACAGCAACACCAGCACCGCGCCGACAACCGGAATCACGCTGGCTGCAACCATGATCGGAGCGAACGAATAATGATCGGCGACATAACCAATCAACTTGGTTGCGGCAATCGTGCCCAAACCGGCTGCGGTTCCGCTCATGCCGCTGACCGTGGCGACGGCTTCATTCTGGAAGAGGTCGGGAGCCAGCACAATCGCCATCGTCGAAAACGAAGCATAAGCAAAAGTCGAAACTGCGAACAACGCCGCAATCGCCCACAAACTGTTGGTGAAGATCGTCGGAATCAGCAACGTCATTCCCGCTGCGCCAAAAACGATAACCGCTTTGCGCGCGCGTCCGACAGGCCAACCGCGTTTGATCAACCAGCTAGACACGCCGCCGCCAAAGAAATTGCCCAAATCGGCGGCCAGAAACGGAATCCAGAACGCAAACAGCGCCGTTTCGGCATTGAAGCCGCGCGCTACCAGATAAATCGCAAACCAGTCGGCGATGAAAAACCAGACCGGATCGGTGAAGGCACGCGCAATGATCGTTCCCCAGGTTTGTGGCAATCGCAACAATTGCTGCCAGCTCGGTCGGGAAGCGGCGGATTCGTTTTGATCTTCTTGTTTGTCGCGCAACAGTTCTTCGCGTTCTTCGGGTGAAATGCGCGGATGCGATTCCGGCGGGTGATACAGTTTGCGCCAAGCAATCAGCCAGAAAAATCCCAGCAAGCCGGGAATGATGAAAGCCGGTTGCCATCCCCAGCGAAAGTAAATCGGCGCAATCAGAAACGGCGCAATCGCTCCGCCAATCGAAGAACCGCTGTCGAACAACGCTGTCGCCCATCCGCGTTCGCGTTTTGGAAACCATTCCGACACGGCTTTGGTTGCGGCTGGCCAATTGCCCGATTCGCCCGCGCCCAGCAAAAACCTGAACCCGGCAAAGCTGCGCCAACCAGTAGCCAGCGCCGTCAGCATCGAAGCCACCGAATACCAGACGACGGAAATCGTCATCCCTTGTCGCGTGCCGATTCGGTCCAACAATCGGCCAAACGCTGTCTGGCCGAGCGAATACGCAATACGAAACGCGATCACCAGATCGGCGTAATCGCTGTTCGTCCAACCAAAATCCTGTTTCAGGTAAGGCGCCAGAACGGAAAGCGTCTGCCGATCAATGTAATTGATGACGGTCGAGAGAAAGAGCATTCCGCCTATCCACCAGCGTAATTTGCGAAAGGGGGGTGAGTTAGTGTTTGTCATAACGGGAGAAAGGTGTTGTTTGCGATCAAGAAGGTTGTGGTTGCGGCGGCTTTGTAGCGCATTGGCCGGTCAGCCGCAAATTCGCCAGCCAGAAAATGTCAATTGATCTATCACAAATGAATGTTGTTTACTGTGCTGACCCGTCTGCGGAATGCAATCTTGTCAGGCCAATGACGATAAATTTCTGAAGGAGGAATTCGTAATGTCACGAATTGTCAGATGCGGTTTGATCCAGGCCACGAACGCGGAGCCAGCCGGTAGCTCCATCGAAAAGATCAAACAGGCCATGATTGATAAACACGTGGCGATGATCGCCGACGCCGCCAAACAAGGCGTGCAGATCATTTGCCTGCAAGAGTTGTTTTATGGCCCGTACTTTTGCGCCGAACAAAATCCTCATTGGTACGGTTTGGTTGAACGCATACCCGACGGGCCGACGACGCGGTTGATGCAGGACATCGCCAAACAACATCAGATGGTGATCGTCGCTCCGATTTACGAAGAAGAAATGACGGGCGTTTATTACAACACCGCTGCCGTAATTGACGCCGATGGCACGTACTTGGGCAAATACCGCAAGACGCACATACCGCATTGTCTGCCCGGCTTTTGGGAAAAGTTCTACTTCACGCCGGGCAATCTGGGCTTTCCGACCTTTGAAACGAAATACGCGCGCATCGGCGTTTACATTTGCTACGACCGGCACTTTCCCGAAGGCGCGCGGGCGCTCGGATTGAACGGCGCGGAAATCGTTTTCATTCCTTCGGCGACGACCAAAGGCCACGCCGATTATTTGTGGGAGTTGGAACAGCGCGGCCACGCCGTCGCCAATGGCTATTTTGTCGGCACGATCAACCGTGTCGGCACGGAAGCGCCCTGGAACATCGGCGAATTTTTCGGCTCGTCATATTTTTGCAATCCTGATGGCCGCATCCTGGCCAAAGGCAGCGAAGACAAAGACGAATTGATCGTGGCCGATCTGGATTTGGACGAAATCCGCGAAGTGCGAACTCATTGGCAGTTTTACCGAGACCGGCGACCGGAAATGTACGGCGCGCTGACGGCGATGAAATCTTGATTTCGATTGTTTGCCGCATTCGGCGTGCGTGCTATGCTGTTTTTGCTTGCGCTGTCGCGCGGAGAAAGCGAGGTAAGCAGATGACAGAGTACGTGATTAAACTCAGAGACGCTTCACAATCCGGGCTATTGCTCGATGCGCTCAAACGGTTGGTGATGGTGCGAGGCGTTGATTTATCTGTTGAGCAAAACGGACACGGAGTCGTGCTCGACGGTGAGTTGAGCGACGAAGATGCGCGTTTCGAAGCAACGGTCAACCGGATCATCGAAGATGCGGTTGCAGGAAAGCTTGAACCGATGACGCCAGAGGAAGAAGAGGCCGAAGAATTTGAGCTTGCAGCTTATGGCAAGCAAAAGGCTCAAGAGGTGGGTGACTTTTCCGATGATGACATCGTCCGCATAGTCAATGAATACCGAAGAGAACAAAGAGAAAAGGCCGCTGCTTAGGGTAGTTCTCGACACGAATATTTTCATTTCGGCCTTACATTCCCCAAACGGATCATCTGGATGTGCGTGGCGATTGGCGCGCAAACGTCAATATCAGCTTGTCACATCGCCTTACATCATCGCAGAAGTGGCGGACATTCTGCGGCGACATTTTTTGTGGGGTGAAGAAAAAATCGTCCGGCGATTAAAGCAACTGAGCCGCGCCGCCGACATCATCCAACCGACAACCTCTATCCAAATCGTCCGCGATCCTAAAGATGACGCCATCATCGAGTGTGCAGTTGACGGCCAAGCCGATATGATTGTCTCGCTTGATAAAGACCTGCTGGCGCTCAAGGCTTACAGCAACATTCCCATCATGCATGTCATTGATTTGCTGCGCACGCTTGGCGCGTGAATCCCACGGAGAGTGAAGATGAAGACGCCAGAATTGATTCTGAAAAACGGGTTGGTTGCCGACGGCACGGGGCGAGGGCTATATCCGGCGGACGTGGCGATTCGCCGAAATTACATTTTGGCGATTGACGCGCCGAATTCGCTGCACGCGATGGAAGAATTGGATTGCTCTGGCTTGGTTATCGCGCCCGGTTTCATTGACACGCACAGCCATTCAGATTTGCGCGTGTTGATGGAACCGGAATTGCCGATGAAGTTGCGGCAAGGCATCACGCTCGAAGTCTTAGGGCAGGACGGCATTTCGGTTGCGCCGATTCGCGCGGCGGATCAACCGGCGGTGGCGCGTTCGTTGGCGGGGCTTGATGGCGATCTTGGGCGCGCCTGGGATTGGCAATCCGTGGCGGAATATTTGGCCGCGATTGAACGCGCGCGACCGGCGATTGATTGCGCGTACCTGATTCCGCATGGCGCGCTGCGGCTGAGCGTGATGGGAATGGAAGATCGAAAAGCTCGGCCTGACGAAATTGCCGCGATGCAGGAACTGATTCGCCAATCCATGCGCGAAGGCGCGTTGGGGCTTTCGACCGGGTTGATTTATCCACCCTGCTGTTTTGCCGACACCAATGAATTGATTGAACTCTGCCGCGCGGTCGTCGAATTTGATGGCATCTTTGTTTCGCACATGCGCAGCGAAAGCGATTACATCGAAGACGCCATCGCCGAAATGATCGAAGTCGGCAAACAGTCGGGCGTGCGTGTTCACATTTCGCATTTCAAAATTGCCGGGCGCGAAAACTGGAATCGCATTGACGGTGTGCTGGCGATGATCGCGCAAGCGCAAGCTGAAGGCGTTCGCGTGACGGCGGATCAATATCCTTACATTGCCGGTTCGACGATGCTCGGCGCGATTTTGCCTCCGTGGGCGCATGCGGGCGGCGTGGAAGAAACCTTGAAACGGCTGGCCAGCAGTTCAGAGCGCGGCAGAATACGCGAGGCGATGCTGGATCGTTCGCCTTCACAATGGGACAACTTCTGGAAATGGTCTGGACCGGAAGGCATCGTCATCCCGGACATTCCTTCGGGCAATCATCCGGAATATCTGGGCAAAAATCTGGCTGAAGCTGCCTGTCTGAAGCTTCAACGCGATCATGTGAGCGAAGCCGATGCCGTCGAATTCGCCTTTGATTTGTTGCTGGCCGAGCGAATGGGCGTAGGCATGATTTCCTTCAGCCAATCGGAAACTGTCGTCTGTAAAATCATGCAGCAGCCTTACGTCAACGTTTGCACCGACGGCTTGCTGGGCGGCAAACCGCATCCGCGAGCTTACGGAACTTATCCGCGAATTCTGGGCCGTTACGTGCGCGAACAGAATCTGTTGTCGCTGGATGAAGCCATCCGCAAAATGTCCGGCCTGGCGGCAGAAACGTTTCAGCTTCGTGACTTCGGAAAAATTCAGGATGGTTATCGCGCAAACCTCGTCGTCTTCAATCCGCACCACGTGATTGATCGCGCGACGTTTGCAGATTCCAGACAATTTCCCAAAGGCATTGAACACGTCATCGTCGCGGGCGTCCCGGCAATTCGTTATGGCGAATTGTATTTGCCCGGAACTGGCAAAGCGGTGCGCCGCGCTGAACCTGAGTGACTATGTCGGACGTGCAGTCTTGGTAAGCGAGCAGACAAGCTGATTTGGCGAGATCAGAAACAAAACTTATGCTCAAGATCAAAGGACTAGTTAGTGTTTTCAATCGTGTAAGGTCTCAATTGCAATCCGGCCTTCATCCGGAGGAAGTCGAATCGTTTCGGAATCAGGTCAACGCGACCATCCGCGACGTGGAAGAAATCTGCCGACGACACAACACGACGCCTGAGCAATTGCCTGGCCCGTCGCGGTTGGCTTATCAGTTTCTGAAGAATCTTGATTTGGCCAATCTGCCTGTGCGCCAAACAGAAACGCCGAACGCGGCAACGCCTTCGTTCAGGATCAGAAACGTCGTGAAAATCGGCGAGCAAATGGCTGAACGAATCTGGCAAAGTCTCGGCGCGTTGCTCGCTACTCCATCTGCGCGCACTCAACTCCTGCATGAAATGGAAAACCATGCGGCAACGATCGAGCGAATTTGCCAGCAACATGACCAAACGCCTGCCGTGCTGGAAACGCCATCGCGGCAAGTGTACTGCTGGCTGAAATTTCTTTGCGTGGCGGAAAATCTGGCGACGCATCTGGACACGTTGGAACGGGCCAGAAAAGCAATCAGCGAACATTCGTTGCGGCCCGGACAACCCATACATCTTCATTTGATCTGCCAAAACGCGATCTGGCGACGGAACGAATATCGGGACGCCGTGGTGGTCAAAGTCAATCAAGGCTTTCTGAATGCGGATCAGAGCGTGTGGCGCGCAATCATTCACGCGGCACTGGTGCAACGTGACCCCACCAACGGCCAGGCGATTCAGGAATTCACTCTGACCGACGATTTCAGCGAAACGCTTTTTGAATTGGAATCCTTCGCCGCCGTGACCACGCCGTCAACGCGCGGGCACGTTCACGATCTGGACGAAAGCTTCGCCCGTGTGAACGCCGCTTATTTCCACGGCCAGTTTCCAAAACCGACACTGGTCTGGAATCGCACCTTGACCGCCAGCAAGTTCGGGCATTACCAGCCCAGCCGCGACACCGTCATGCTTTCGGTTTCGCTGGACGACGCCAAAATCCCGGCCTACGTGGTGGATTTCGTGATGTACCACGAACTGCTGCACAAAAAACATGGCGCGATGATTGTCAACGGTCGCCGCCTGTCACATAGTCTCGCTTTTCGTGAAGACGAACGGCGGTTTGCTGAATACATTCAAGCTGAAAGCCAACTAAAGGAATTGGCGTTGAAGAACCGCTAAGGGAATAAATATGCAAACAAAACAACTTGGAAACAGCGATTTGCAAATCACGCCGCTCGGCATTGGAGCGTGGGCGATGGGCGGAGCAGGCTGGGCGTTTGCCTGGAGCCAGCAGGACGACAACGATTCGATTGCGGCAATTCACGCGGCGCTCGAAGCCGGAATGAACTGGATAGACACAGCGGCGGTATATGGACTCGGCCATTCGGAAGAAGTCGTGGCCAAAGCTCTGGCTGGTCGAAGTCAGAAACCGTATGTCTTTACGAAATGCGAACGCACCTGGAACGAAGAACGTCAGATCGTCAAATCGCTCAAGGCGGATTCGATTCGGAAAGAGTGCGAAGAAAGTTTGCGACGGCTGAAGGTGGACGTGATTGACCTTTACCAGATTCATTGGCCGGAACCGGAGGAAGACTTGGAAGAAGGTTGGGCGACGTTGGCCAAGCTGAAAGAAGAAGGCAAAGTGCGCTGGATCGGCGTGTCGAATTTCAATGCCGAACAATTATGCCGTGTGCAGAAAATCGCGCCGATCACGTCGTTGCAACCGCCGTATTCGCTGATTCGCCGGGAAATCGAAGCAGAGGTTTTGCCGTTTTGTTCGGTTCACAATGTCGGAGTCATCGCTTATTCGCCGATGGGTTCGGGAATGTTGACCGGCGCGATGTCGCGCGAACGAATCGCCAGCTTGCCCGAAGACGATTGGCGTCGCCGCAGCCCGCAGTTTCAGGAACCATTGCTGACGCGCAATTTGCAGATTGCCGACAAGCTGAAAGAAATCGCTGCGCGTCACAATCGTTCAGCGGGCGAAGCCGCGCTGGCCTGGGTCCTGCACAATCCGGTGGTGACTGGCGCGATTGTCGGCGTGCGCAATGCCGAGCAAGTCAGCGGCATTATTGGCGGGATGGAATTTCGACTGAGCGCGGAAGAGATTGCCGAGATTGAAGCCTCTGCTTCAGCCGGTTGAGATCTTCGTTATCGCCGAAACGGCTGAAGCCGGATTCACACATCAACGTCTTCTGTCGCGAGATTAAAAACAATGGCTCAACAAGAGATTGAACGACTCAAAGCCGCCCTGCGCAAAGACTGGTTCGCCAGCGGGTTCGATTCGGCCTGTAGCTGTTACATCGGCAGAAGCGGCGGTTGCCACCACTGCGACGCGCTGGCGCAAACCTTCCTCGACGCCGCCGAGAGCATCAAGCAGAAGCGGCGGCAAGGCATCCAAGCTGGCTGACCTGAAGGCTTGTCTCGACAGCACCGTGCTCAATGCCTTGCTGCAGGAAATGAAAGCACAAGGCATCACCCAAACCGCTTTTGCCGAAAGCATCGGCATGAACCCGCGCCACCTTTCCGCCGTCAAATCGTCCGAACTGCGCAACCGTTACTTCAATGAACTGGGCACAACTAAGCTGGCCTGCTTTTGGGTGATCGAGAATCTCAAGCCGTCGAGTCCGCGCCGGGGCAAGGCCAAGTAAAGGACTTGCTTAATCTCCAGGCACAAAGAAGTCAGTCGGACTCTCCCGATAATTTCCGCCACACTTCTCGGTAGTCTTTGCCTGACATGGCAGCCTTTTTTGGGGCAGCTTTCTGCCAATCATTTAATGGGAGCTGTCGCAAAAACTCTCGTACCTGCCTTACAGTTGGCCGGATTTCACCAGATTGTGATTGCGTGGCAAAAAGCTCTCCTAAAGAGTTGGCAATAGTGCGAGGAACAGAGTTGATTCGCATCATCACTGCTTCCTCGTTATAAACACCGTGATAGAGCATGGCCGGGAGGGTGTTGATTGCGCGTCGTGTCGCTTCCGGCAAATTATCGAAATCAAGCCCTGATGTTGGCATCTTGCTCAGCGCCGAAAGCCCCCACGTTCCGGCATTCCCCAAAGTACGATAAATACCTTTGCAAGCATCAGTAATAGCGTTGGTGAGGGATTCATCGTTGGGGTCTTTGAAGTATTTTTCAGCAATCTTGCCAATCGCTTCGCCTGTCACCCAGGCCTGCGCAATTTCCGCGATGTGACGTTGTGACTTTCCGCTGCCGCCGATTTCTTCCAGCGATTTTCTGATTTGCGGGATTTTCATCATTATGCCAACCAACTGCGGCAAAGATGACCGATTTACAGAGCCGAAAAGGCTTTCCGGTTGCCAATCCGATGGTCTGAGCTTTTTCTCAAGCTGATTCATTTCCAACAAGGCAGTTCTCACTCCTTCAGGAGAAAAACCTGTGGCATCGGCCAACGCCGCATTTTCGGGATGTTCTGAAAGCCTTCTGACATATTGCTTCGTTGCTTCGAGTAGCACCTCAGCCCGTCTTTTGTCCTGATTACTTGGACTGGCTCTGAGCTTTTGATAACCAAGCGTGTTGCGCAAAGTCTGCTCGGTGGCAGCCAACACAGTCTGGAGGTTTTGAGTCTCATTCCATAGGTGAGCAATATAGCTGCGAAAATCAACCCATTCATCGCGCTCAATGACGGCCGTCAAATCACTGATAGTCAGGTTATCCATCTCACGCAGCATCACTACTAACCGTGAGACTAATTCTTCGTGTGCTTCTTTGACGAAATTGATGACTTCGTTGGGATTGTTACCGGCAGCTATACCAACTACACCAACGGAATCATGGCTAATTCGACCGGCTCTGCCCGCCAGATTCCAAAAAGCGCGTTTGGGCATCTCTTTTCCATAGGGGAATTTGCGATCAGCCAGAAAGACTGATGACACAGGGAAATTGAGTCCTTGCGCAATTGTCGTTGTTGCGCACAAAACACGCAGATGCCCCTGCTCAGTCAACCATTCAATGAGCGAGCGTGTCTCCTCTGACAATCCGGCGTGATGTACTGCGACACCCTTATCAAGCAAGGAAATCAATTCAAAGTCAGGACTAATTTCGGTTTCCAAGAACCGTTGCACCAGCGTTATGTCCTCGTTGTTCGACCCAAGTGCAGGCAAACTCGCCGCAATGTTTCGCGCCATTGTCCAAGTGTGCGGAATCTTCGAGGCGACTGCAACGCTAGTTCCTCTCTCGCACAGAACTTTGGCCATTGCTCCGGTGGCATTAGTAAGTGAATTAGCATCTGTGTATGAAAGGTTAAGCGGTTTTATATCGCCTGCCTGATGGCGGCCTTTAAGGTGAATTGTCTTTGGGGTTGTGGTAAGCGTCTCGTAGAGCAACTTCCAGCCACCCCTGACAGAAGAATCACGCTCGATGTTGAAGATGCCGATGATCCGCTCATTGGGTAACCACGCGCTTGTGCCGAAGCTGATTGTTTTGCCGCTTTCCGGCGCAAGCCATTTGGTCAGATCTTCAGCGTTTGGCACATATGGCATCAAGAGTAGAAAGTTTGCTGTCGGGCAATCCTGCTTGATCGTGGCCAGCAACAGTTCAATTCTCAAGCCGCGCTCTTCATCTTCAAGGTTATGTGCTTCGTCAATTACCGCGAGTGCCAATGGCCGCGAAACTTTCTTATTTCGGATAACCAGACTAAGTTTTTCTGGGGTCGTTACCAAAATGTGGAAAGACTTGGTTGATTGTGTGGCTGAAAGCAAACTCTCTTCGCAGCTATCAATCTCGATGGCTGTGGACAAGGCTTCAACGTTGACGCCGAGGGATTCAAAATCAGTCCGCAGTTGCCTTGTGATCTGTGCAACCAATGCACGAGTCGGCGCGACATAAGTCACCCATCCCTCGTCAGCATCAAACTGATTTAACGCTTGCAGCATTCGGAATTGCGCCAGAATCGTTTTGCCGCCTGAAGTCGGCAGATTGACAACGACTGCGCGGTTTGCCTGATCAAGGAGTCCTTGTTCTTGAATCGCTGCGCGCTGTGGGGGCAACAGTTCGAATAGCGATCTGGTCTTGGTAACTTTTTCGACGAAACGAGAAACTCGTGAATTGACGGCGCGCGCGACATACCAGATTGAAGCCGAAACCATCTGCCGTGATGCAACGTGCAGCCAACGTAACAGCATTTCCAGCTTGATGTCACGCGCCGATTCAGCATTGTGACGTGCGGCTTCAAAATGCTGATCGAGATTGGCAGTGATTGCTGCATTGTCTCCCTGGAGCATATAAACGGCCAGAAACTCTGTAGCTTTTGCCCAGTGATACAAAGCAATCAAACGATAGGCGGATGAGTGTGAGTTTTCATCGGTCGTCCCATTAGGCTTGAGCAAACCGGCTTCATATCTTTTTTGGTCCTCGCGCAGTCCGGCGATGATTTCGTGAATGCTGTTCAGGTCATCCCATTGATTTTTGCGAAATAGGCGCAGCCAGCAATCAAACAGGCGGTAAAGGACGCGGCGATCCCACGTTACTTCAGCGACTGACGGCACTGACACCGCTCTTGGGTTCTCGCGCAGCCAGCGGCGCAGGTCAGCGCTACGATCACCGCAGTAAGCGACCGATGCTAAGTGCAAGAGGTGAAAGATACGTGCCATGTTCTCAGACGGAACTACCAGCACGCGTCTTAATTCGTAGGCGCGGAAAGCCCCGGCTTTTGCTTGGTCACGCAACGATTTACTTGCGGCAGTCTGATGCAAGACCGCGTCTAGCCCCTCAATAGCTGCTACTTCATAGGCCGCCGCGACTTGCTCTAACCATTCTTCATCTTCCGCTTTGACGGCGAACTCGAAGGACATCTGATTACCGACTGCCGAATAAACCAGGCGATATTCTGCCACCTGCCGTGCTCGCTCACGTCGTATTTTTCCGACGGCTTGCACTGCCCAATGCTGCTCCAGGTTTCGCAGTGATTCGGTAGTGACGCTCATTTTGGGGCGTTTCTCAATTGATTAACACGCTGCACTAAAGTTGGAATCGTTCCGAGCGGAAGGTAAAACGCCAATAGTTCGATCGAAGTTTCTTTGGGACAGCCCTTCGCCAGTTTCGCGACTCGTTTCTGCAAATCATTGATATTGGGACTGACATCGCGCACGAGAATTCCGAACAACGCAACATCGGCCTCGTTTTGTAAATATCTTTTGGCTGCCTGTTGGAAGGGCGCGTACCAATCTGATTGAGAAGCGCGATGCGCGAGATAGATGAACAGTTGATGTTTTGTCGCTCGATCATCTCTCAACGTTTCGAGCTGCCTGACGACGCCGTGCCGGCTAGTGACGACTTGGGGCGGATACCTGGTCTCAGTGGACGTTTTAATTTCACCGAAGGCCAACCGATATGCCCCTTTCTGCAAATGAAAGCCGACCAAATCAGCTCCTGCTGGACTGGCATTCCTATTTCGCAAATCGCGGCTTGATGGCCACGGAAAACGACAGGCGCGATGTTCTGACAACCAAGCATCGGCCAGAGCTTCGCCAACTTGCCAATCATTCAAAACAGGAGGCTGATCAAGTATCTCGCGTAATTGTTCAGCCTCAAACTCAGTGGTGGCAATCCCATTGAGCGTTTGACTTATTCTCTCTTTCCCTGCGTCATCAAAAAGAATCCTACTGATCTGATGACGCAAAGAGGATTCCACTTCCAAAGGCGTGAGAGTCAGTCCCTCCGCACGTATCTGTTGTTGCTGCTCCGCATAGCAGCGTCTTCCTTTAGCGATTTTTCCATTCATAAAGTACTCTGGCCGACGATCCTAATTTAACATAGCTTGTATAGGCTGGTGATTGTTTCTCCTAATTTTTTAGGTTGGCGAACAGTTTTTTCTGCCAATTGAGATTGCGCTTACTGCTAGTGTCGTTTATCTGCGCTTCAGCGGCAATTTAGGATTGGGCTGAGCTTGTCTCGCTGTCGAACTTGCTTATAGCAAAGCGCCAAGAGAATCCAAACGTATCAGCTTTTGACCCTTTGCGATAAAACTGTTTCTCAGAGTTCAAGTCTCACATCTTCGGTTTCAGTCCTTACATCGAAACAGCTCCGCCGTTGCCCAGCGAATCCAGATTCAGTTTCAGATTCCAGTTTTCGCCGGATTTGATCATCTTGTCCCAACTGACTTCCTGTCCTTTGTATGCAGCCATGCGTCCCAGAATCGTCGTCAGTGTGGTGTTGGCGCCGTCTTCGCACTGGTTGTCGAACTTGCCGGATTGAATGCCTTCAACCAGCGCTTTCATTTTCGTGCCGACGGCGGCGTGCAAATCCACTTTGCCGCAATCCACCTTGTCGGCGACTTTCTGGCCTTCTTCCAACTGGTTGTAATTGATCGTTGCCGGGCCGCCTTGGAAAGATTCTGCCGCGCCTTTCGAGCCAAAGAAGCGCTCGCCCTGCTGGCGGTAGCCGCGATTCTTGAACTGGTTCGAGTTGAAGCTGATGTGAACATCGCCAGGATAGGTGTAAGTCAGAATGAAATGGTCGCTGCACAGATAATCCGCCGGAACGCCGCCGACTTCCTTGCGCAAAGCGCGTCCACAGGTTCCAGTGGCTTTGATCGGATTGGTCCGCATCGCCCAATTGACGATGTCAATGATGTGTATGTTTTGCTCGACCAGAATGTCGCCCGAAAGCGCGCGATCAAACACCCAATTGCGAATGCGCGCTTCCAGATCGGACATGCCGGGTTTGTTCTGGCGTCCCAGATCGTTGGTGAAATAAAACGTCTGACCCAACACAATGTCGCCGATTTCGCCGCGATGAATGCGTTCGATCATGCCGCGATAACCCACGTCGTATCGCTTCTGAAATCCGACGTGCATGCTGACTTTGCCGTCGTATTTCTTGCCGATGCTTTTCACCTTCAAACATCCTGTGACATCCGTGGCGACGGGTTTTTCCAGAAATACGTGTTTGCCGGCGCTGACTGCCGCTTCCAAATGGTCGGGATGGAAATACGGCGGACTGGTGACCAACACCAAATCCACGTCTTTCGATTGCACCAGCTTTTCATACGATTTGTGACCTTTGAACAAATTGGCTTCAGGAACTCCCGGACGGCCTTTGGATTCGGCCAGCTTGCTCAAATTCGCACGCGTCGAAAGCACACGATCTTCAAACACGTCCATCAGCGCCGTGACGCGAACGTCGGTGTTGTTCAGAAATTCTCCGCCATCGTAATTGCCGCGTCCGCCGCAGCCGATAATTCCTAATCCCAACGACGAATTGGCCACCGATCCAAAAGCCGTTTGCGGCGAAACGATCAACAAACCTGCACCTGCGGCAGCGCCGGTTTTGACGAAATTGCGTCTGGATACTGATTTCTCTGCCATGGTTTTGAGTCCTCCGAAAATGTTGGTGATGGTTGAAAAGCCTGGCTTACACGCCAGTGATCTCTTTCAGCAATTTGAAAAATGCTTGTTTGCGTTCGGTATTGATTCCCCAATTGATCGGCGGGCATTGATACCCGTCGCTGTAATCGCTCTTGCCGGGATCGAAGTAGCCCCACGAAGCATAGGCTCCGACGGCTTTCAAAAAGTTGTTCGCCGGTTTGTCAAAATCGAAATGATCGTCTTCGTTGAATAGAATCGGTTTCGGGCGATAACCGTCAACCTTGCGCGTCAGCTCTACCATTTCGGCAATGCGGTTCGGGTCTTTGACGCCGTTGCCGTGCAGCAACAAAAAGTCTGCTTCTGAAACCAGATTCGGTCGCGGAATGCTGCCGCCGTTGTAACTGGCGCTGACCAGCAACCGCCGCCCATTTCGAACCATAGATTTTGTCAGTCGAATCAACTCGTGAATGCGATCCGCCCGAATGAGCGGTTGATCGTAGGCGCGATTGTCGCACTCGTTGGCAATTTCGACCAGCACGTTGCGATAGTCTTTTTCCAACAGCCAGTTCGTCGCGTCTTTCACCGCGCGAATGACCGCCGCTTCATCGCGCAGCCGCTGATCCTGTCCAAAGTAAAAGTACCCGACTATCGCCACCATGCCGAGTTCATCGGCTCGATTCAAAATCCGCTCCAACCGCGACAGATAATCAGCGCGCAAGCTGCCATCGGCTTCAAACGCGCTGTTGTGCCAGGGCTGATCTTTGGAATACCCCTGCGGACTGCCGCCTTGCAAACAGATCGTGAAGCTCAGCAAACCGTTCCGCCGCCATTCCGGCATCGCGGCAATGAATTCGCGCGTGTTTCGCTCAGCGTCCCATTTGCCGGTGTCTGGATAGTTCCACCGCGAGACGGTTTCAGGGTTTCGGTCATCATAAATGCCCTGCACCATCCGCGAATTCATCAGCAGGCCTTCGATCTTCATGCCTTTGTAACTGCGCCCGGCATAAGTCGGTCGCCCGTTGATGAAAAACTGCTCGCCACGAATGCTGACCGCCGTCCGACGCTTGGGTGCGGCGTCAACAGTAGCGCCAATCGCAGCCGCCGGAAGTAATCCAATAAAATTTCTTCGATTCATTCCTTCTCCAAACAACGAAGCGAGCAATAGCTATTTTTCGTGATCCCAACGATAACGAATCTTCAAATCGTTCAGGTACGACCAATCAAGCAGGTCTTCTTTTTGCATCCGCCCAACAACAATGCCCGGCGCAATTCCTATTTTTTGGGCGAAAGCGCGAACGGCAACCTTGGTACAAGACAATGTCGCAAGTTGAGAAGCGAAACTGGGCGGAATCAGTAAATCACGAGCAAAAACATTCGCTTGTTCTTCTAATTCGTCATCGAACCCACCTTGAATTTCAATAAAAGCCAGTCTTTTGTCGTGAAGAAGCAAATGGCCTGCTTCGTGAAAGAATGTAAACCAAAGATGGTCGTTTGTTTTGTGGCGGGCGCTGAGCATCAGTAAAGCTTTTCCTGACGGTAACCAACGAGTGGCTCCACTGATTGGGCAACCTTTGGGCGCTGGCTCAAGCACTGCAACAACACCAGCTTCGGCACAAATAGTTGTCAGTTTAGGAATAAAGATTTTCGGATCAGGTTCATTGGTTAACGCGCGTAATTCAACAAGCTTTTCTCGGAAACGGTCTTTATCAAATGGATGACAAGCAATCTCAGTAGCCCTGCGTTCCCCTTGTCGCAACCAAGCCGCGATTGGGAAATTACTCTCCTTTTTAAGCCGCTCTTTGTAAGTCGGTGACAATCGGAAAGCAGCTAAAGGTTGGTTGACTTGCGATTCCCAAACTGCAACTGACGCAACGCCAAAAAATCTTAAACATTCAGCAACTTGTTCGCCTTTGTCTTTAAGCTTCCGAACCCAACCAAACCTGATCATATCCTTCAAAGGAATTTGCTTAAGCCAGGCTGAGTCCTGTCCAAGAGATTTTCTTTCCTTCGCGCGAGCCAGCGTTTCTCTATATTGCGCTTCACGAGCCAGCCAGAAGCGAGCCGTGCTGCCCAGAACTCTTTCGAGTTTGAGCGCCGTGTCTTCATAAATCGGAGCATTCCCCTTGATAAGCAGGTTGACATGTTTTCTGGTAAAGCCAGTGCGTTTGGCGAATTCGGTTTGCGTCCAGCCCCGCTCTTCCAACAAATCGGCGATGGTTTCGCCAGGAGCAGAAATCCAATCAGGAGTAAATGTGGCAGTGCTAGTCATGATAATCACCTATGAAAACAATTCGGACGATAGTGACGTTTGCCCAATCAATTGCGTCGTCTTGAGTTTTTGGCGTCGGATCGTTGGCGGACTCAAAAACCAACCGATCACCGCCGTGAAGTTTAAGTGCGATTTGCCCAGCGCGATCACCTTTCAGCGGATGAGGCTCTCCGGCAGTAAGCTCGCTGACGTTGGTTGCTGCCGCCAAATCCGCTAATCGAGTTCTCAATTTGCGAGCGCAGGCAGCACCCAGCTCCTTCTGCATCTTTTTCTGTTGCTCGCATAACTCCCGGAGCTTTGTCGTGGCAAACAAAATTTCCATTTTTTGCAATATACAACTTGTTTACCAGTTTGGTAAACAAGTTTGGCTAAGGGCTTAAAGCCGAGTTGTTCGTTGGCACGAAGAGAACCAGTTTTACCACCCAATCGCGCAGCCATCTTTGCGCGGGTCAGAGCCGCCAAAAAGCGCGCCGGTTTTCGGATCAATCATAATTGCCTGGTACCCGCCGAACATTCCCGGAGCAATCGTCAGCTTATGACCTTTGGCTTCCAGCAGCTTTCGCACGTCAGCGCCAATTGCCGATTCCAACGCCAGCCCGCTTTCAAAATGACGAAACCGCGCCTGTTCACCTGCCTGTTGAACGTCCATGCCGAAATCAATGAGGTTCATCAATACCTGAGCGTGGCCTTGCGCCTGCATATCGCCGCCCATCACGCCGAACGTCAGCCACGGTTTGCCATCGTGAAAGACCATCCCCGGGATCAAGGTATGAAACGGGCGTTTGCCGCCTTCCAGTTTGTTGGGATTGTTCGGGTCAAACGAAAAGCCTGCGCCGCGATTGTGCAAAATGACGCCGGTGTCGCCTGCAACCAGACCGGAACCGAAGGCACTGAAGATGCTTTGAATAAACGAAACCGAATTGTGGTCTTTATCCACCACGGTCAGGTAAACGGTGTCTTCGCCGCCTCGAGAACTTGGCGGCGTGTCGCTGCCCGCTTTGCCCGCGTCAATCTTCTTGCGAAGTTCGGCGGCGTATTCTTTCGACAGCAGTTTATCGAGCGGAGCTTTGTAAAACGCAGGATCGGCAATATGCCAGGCGCGGTCGGCGTAAGCCAGCTTTTTCGCTTCGACCAGCAGATGCAGATACTCCGCCGAGTTATGGCCGAGGCTTTTCACATCGTAACCTTCCAGAATGTTCAGCATTTCCAGCACGGCCAGGCCTTGGTTATTCGGCGGCAATTCGTACACCGTGTGGCCGCGATAAGTCGTGCTGATTGGGTCGAGCCAATTTGACGTGTGAGCAGCGAAATCCGCTGCGGTATGCAATCCGCCCTGAGCCTGAGCGAATTTGAGAATCTTCTGCGCGATTTCTCCGGTGTAAAACACTCTGCTTCCTTTGGCTGCAACCAGTTTCAAAGTGTTGGCCAGATTCTTGTTGATAAAGATTTCGCCCGGTTCCAGAGGTTTTCCATTCGGCAAAAACGTCGCGGCGAAATCGGCGTTGGCTTTGTGTTGCAGCGCATTGTCCCAATCAGCGGCGATGACATCCGTGACCGGAAACCCGCGCTCGGCGTAATCAATCGCCGGTTGCAATACCTGACTGAGCTTCATCGTGCCGTAACGTTCCAGCAACTTCGCCCAACCATCCACCGCGCCCGGCACGGTCACGGAATGAATTCCGTCCGGCGGAGTTTTGGTGAAACCGCGTTTTTTTAGCTCGTCAATGCTGGCGGCTTTGGGCGAACGTCCGCTGGCGTTCAGAGCTTTCAACTCTTTCTTTTTCGTGTCCCAAACCAGCGCGAACAAATCGCCTCCGGGCGAGACCATCATCGGTTCGACCACGCACAGGACTGCGGCTGCGGCGACGGCGGCGTCAACGGCATTGCCGCCCTGCTGCAAGATGCGAAGTCCTGCGGCAGACGCCAGCGGCTGGCTGGTCGCCACCATTCCGTTCATGGCGCGGACGGCGGATCGAGTTCGCCCGCCGTTTTTGGCGGGTTTGTCGCCGATGGATTGTTGAGAATGCACGGTCATCACGGTTGCAAAGACGATTGCCGAAGCCAACGTTAAGGCAATGGCTTTCAGGTAAAACATCGTTTTCCTCCTGACTGCCTGACGGTTTTTGGTTGTTGATGAATGCGCGTGATTAGCGCCGGAGAAATTTCGATGAGCATCATACTCAGATCAACGCCGATTGGCGACATCGGTTGATGGTTCAAAAACAAGAAAGGCGATTCGATGAAGCGTCGCGTCATCGAATCGCCCGGTGAAGAGCAAGCGGAGTTACTGAACCTTGCTACGGCGCGAAGAAGCCGGAGATGTCAATGACCAGGTCGGTGGTGACGTGCGAATAGCGTTTGAAGCTGCCGTCCGGCGCCAGACCAACTGTGAAGTGTCGGTTGAAGATTTGTCCGGCCACGTAATTCGACGTTGCCACGGTCGGTTGCGTCGCATCGCTCGGCCAGAAAGTCAGGAAGCCGTTGCCAGCCACATTGACTGCCGTCACGTTTCCGATCAGCGCGCGCGCCGTCGGAGTCAGGTTTGTGCAGGGCGTCTGAGTCGTCTGCGTGTAAGTCGTGCCGCCGATCATCGGAGCCTGCGGCGTGAAACAACCTGATTCTCCCGCTCGCGTGTCCAGCAAACGCAGCGGCGCTCCCAGCGAATTGAACAGCAATCCTTCTCCATTCACGTCGTTGATTTGCGACGAGTAATAACCCATCACGTCAATCACCAGATCGGTCATGGTCGTGGTGAAGACTTTGAACTCGCCGCTCGGCGATAGTCCGACTGTGAAAGGTGCGTTCATGATTTGTCCGGTCGTGAAGTTGGAACTGGCGATGAAAGGTTGCATGGCGTTGGCGGGGAACATCGTCAGGTATCCGCCGCCAGCCGGATTGACAGTCGTCGCGTTGCCGACCAGCGCCAGCGCGTCCGACGGAACGGTCACTCCGTCGCAGGTCAATGTTCCCAACTGTGTTCGTGTGGAACCTGCCGACAAGGGCGCGTTTGTCGTCTGACAGCCGGAAAATCCGTTGCGAGTTTCGAGCAATCGAATCGGTTTGGGCAGCGGATGGAAATACAAGCCGGCTGCGCCCGGCGGCGCGAAGTAACCTGTCACATCAACCACCACGTCGGTGTTGGTTGTGACGAAGATTTTGAATGAGCCGTCACTGGCTCCAAGCCCGACGGTGAAGGCATTGTTGAGAATTTCGTTCGGTTGATAGTTGGAATTGGCGACCAGCGGTTGCGGGGCGTCGCTGGGATAAACGGTCAGGAAACCGCCGCCGGAATTGACCGTGGTGATGTTGCCTGTGAGAGTGGTTGCATTGGCCGGAATGGTCAGGCCTTCGCAAATTCCGCGTCCGGGTTGAAGCCGCGACGTGCCTCCCTGAATCGGGGCGTTCGGTTGGTGACAAGCGTTGGGGCTTGCGCCGGGGCGCGTGTCGAGCAAACGCACAGGCCTGGCCAGCGGGTAATACATCAATCCAGTGCTGCCGATGAGCAATGTGTATTGGCGGTCGCCGAAACAGGAATTATCGTCGGTTGCGCGAATGGTGAATGTCGAAGCTCCGGCCGTGGTCGGCGTTCCGGTAATGGTGTTGCCGACCAGATCGAGTCCCGCCGGCAAACTGCCGGATTGCAGGGTGAAGTTGTAAGACCCGCTGCCGCCGGTCGCCGAGAGCGTGGCGTTGTAAGCGACAAAAGTCAGTCCGTTGTTGAGCGTGGCCGGGTTGACGGAGATCAATCCACATCCGACGTTGAGCGTGAAGGTGGATTCGGTCGTCGCTCCGCAGTTGTCTGTCGCGCTGACGACGATGGTGTGGCTGCCGAATGGCCCAGCATTGGTGACGGAAACGACGCCTGAAGCGTTGACCGTCGGAGCCGTGGTCATGGGCGGAGTGACGCTGGCGATTTGATAAGCGGCGATGGTTCCGTTGTCAGTCGCCGTCGTCGGATTGATGGTCGTTGCCGCTCCCAGCGCGACGCTGGAATTCGGGTAACTCAAAACAGGCGCAGTGTTGTCGGTAACGTTGACAATCAGGTTGCCGGTCGCGGTTCCGCCGTTTTCGTCAGTAACGGTCAGGACGACGGTGTTGTTGCCCAGAGCCGCGGCGCAGGCAGCGGCGATGTTTGCGGAAACGGTTCCGTTGTTGTTGGTGATGGAGGCGATGGAGATGCCTGCCGGAACGGTCGTCGCGGTGACTATCAGATTGCCAGCCGGAGTTTCATTATCATTGACGGTGGCGATGATTGAAACGGAAGCGGAAGTTCCTCGCTGGCGAATCAGAGTAGCGGCGGGAGTGATGCTGGGTCCGTTGTTTCCGACGTTGATGGTGAAAGAGGCGTCAGTGGTGGTTCCGCAGTTGTCCGTAGCCCTGACGGTGATGGTATGAACGCCGACGGGAGCGGCAGCGGTGATGGAAACGACACCGGAAGCATTGACGGAAATGCCGCCAGTGTAAGAGCCGACGCTTTGCAGCGAGTAAGAGGTGATCGAACCGTTGTCGTTTGCGTTGGTCGGCGAGTTGCTGGTCGAGCTTCCCGAATTGACTGAAACGTTGCTGTAAGCCAGCGATGGAGCAGTGTTGGCAGTGACGTTGACGGTCAGGTCGCCGGTTGCAGTCAACGAACCATCAGAGACTTGGAATCGCACGGTTCCCGCAGTCGCCGTGCAGGAAGCTGCGACGACGGCGGTGATCGTGCCGTTGGTGTTGGCGATGCCTGTGACTGTGATGCCGGTGGCCGTCCCACCGGCAATTTGGGTGACGGTCAACGAACCAGCCGGAGTCTGCGCATCGTTGACAGTGCCGACGGTGACTGCCGCGCCGCCCGGCGAACCCTGCTGTCTGGAGATAGCCGCAGCGGGCGTGAATGTCGGGGCAGTGTTGTTGACGGTCAGCGTGAAGCTTGCGTCGGTGAAGGCTCCGCAATTGTCGGTTGCGCGAATGGTGATGGTGTGATTGCCAATCGGAGCAGCGTTGCTGATGCTGACGAGGCCAGAGGAATTGACCGAAATCGTCCCGGTGTATGTGCCAGGCGATTGGAGGGCGTAACTCGCAATCGTGCCGTTGTCGGTAGCCGTGGTCGGCGAATTGGTGGTTGAAGCGCCGCCGTTGACGGAAATGTTGTTGTAAATCAGCGTCGGCGCTGTGTTGGCCGTAACGTTGACGGTCAGGTTGGCTGTCGCTGTTGCGCCGCCGCCGTCGGTGACGGTCAGCACAACGGTGTTCGCGCCGACTGTGGCGATGCAGTTCGCCGTGACGGTTGCGGTGATGGTTCCGTTGGAGTTGGTAATGTCGGTGACGGTGATGCCAGTCGGAACGGTCGTCGCGGTGACTACCAGACTGCCCGCGGCGGTTTCGTTATCGTTGACGGTGGCGATGGTGGCGCTCGATCCTGCGCTGCCTGCCTGTCGGGTCAACGGCCCGCCCGCCGTGATGCTGGGCGGATTGTTGCAACCGCCCAGCCGTATGCTCGCGGTTCCGGCACCGAAATCAGTAGTGACCAAATCCTGTCGCCCATCCTGATTGAAATCGCCCAGCGCCAGTGGATAGCCAGCGCTATTGCCAGTAACCGACAAACTGGAGGGCGAACCGAAGCCGCCCAGCCCATCGCCCAGCAAATAATCAATTCCCAGGCTCTTGCGGACGGCAATGTCCGGATTGCCGTCGTTGTTGAAATCGCCGGCCACGACCTGTGAAGGCCCAACGTTGATGCTGGGGTTAGTCGAGCCGGTGAAATCGCCCAACCCATCGCCAAAACGAATGGACAGTGTGTTGGAACTCTGATTGGAGGTGACGAAATCCAGCTTGCCGTCTTTGTTGAAATCGCCCAGCGCCAGAAACTCCGGGTTCGCGCCGACGGTGATTTCCGTCGTGCCGCTGAAATTGCCTGCGCCGTCATTCAGTCGCACCGAAACCGTTCCGGCATTTTGATTGGAGACGGCGAAATCCAGGTCGCCGTCCGCGTCGAAATCACCGGTCACGACATGGCCGGGACCGTCGCCGACGCTGACATTGGTCGAGCCGATGAAAACGCCTGCGCCGTTGCCAAAACGCACAGAGACTGTGTCGCCACTGATGTTGGCGGTGAGGAAATCGAGCTTGCCATCGCCATTGAAATCGCCGACCGCGATGGATTTGGGCGTGCCGCTGATGCTGATATTGGTCGTGCCGCTGAAATTGCCCGCGCCATCGCCGAAACGAATGGAAACACTGTTGATGGTGTTGGCGACTGCCAAATCCTGATTGCCGTCGCCGTTGAAATCGCCGACCGCGACGTTGTTTGGCGAGGTGCCGGTACTGACTGTCGTGGTTCCGCTGAAATTGCCTGCGCCGTCGCCCAGACGAATGGAGACTGTGGCGCTGCTGCCGTTGACGATGGCCAAATCCTGTTTGCCGTCATTGTTGAAATCGCCTACCGCAATTCCCCGCGGCGAGCCGACGCTGATGTTGGGCGCGCTGGTAAAGAGTGGCGGCGTAGCGCAGGCCGTGCCGTTTTGTACCGTCAGCGTAAAAGTCTTGCTGGTAGAACCAGCGGGGCGAATGGATGTAACTGTGACGGTGTAAGTCCCCGCCGGATGCGCGTTGACGACGCTGACCACGCCTGTGACTGGGTTGGCGTAAAAAACGCCGTTGAAGCCGGAAGACGCTTTGGCGATGAGGTTGGTGGCGTCGGTCGGCGAGGCATCCGGCGTGACGGTTGTTTGCGCGCCGAGGCCCACGGTCGTTGGCGGATAATTTCCCAGCGTCGGCACTATACCGGCGAACGGCGATTCATACGCGCCCATATCCACCACACCTTGCTGGATGCGCGCATTGCCTGCCAGATCGGTCGTGACGCCCGCAGGGATCAGCGAATTGTTGCCGGTGCCAACCGCGATGCTGGCGCTGGTTGGCGTCAGGTCAGGATTCAAGCCAGGGTCGCCCGTCAGATTGCCGTTCACCCCGTTGATGATGCCGCAGGTGCCATCTTCGATGAGCGAATTCTGTACGGTTGTTCCGGTAGTAATACTGCAATCACCCGTGCCGCCTGTGCTGTTGGCAATGATGCTGTTTCTGAGATTGAGCGTGCCGCCATTGTTTCTCACGGTGGAACTGGAAGTATTGGTATTTCCCGAAATGGTGCTGTTGTAGATGTTGAGTACACCACCATTGCTGTGAACCCCTCCGGCAGGTCCCTGATTTCCTGAGATGGCGCAGTTGACCAGTGTGGTTGTTACTGCTGGAGAAGAGCCAAGCCAAAGAGCGCCACCACTGGTATTCGCCGTGTTGAGGTCGAACACGCTGTTGTTGAGATTGAGTGTGCCGGCATCGGCGTTGATGGCGCCGCCATAGCCCGCACTGCCATTGGTAAGTTCCACGTTATTCACCGTCAACGTGCCGCCCGTGCTGTCAAAATCAAGCGCGCCGCCAAAGCCCGTCCCAGCCACAAATCCATTGGTGGCTTTCAGGTTCTGGATGGTGACGGAAATGCCGTCTGTTTGGATTGAATTCAAACTGCGATAGAGATTGTTGCCGCTGATGATCGTGTTCGCCATGCCGTTGCCGTTGATCGTCAAGCTGTCTGTGATGTTGGGCAGATTGCTGGTCAAGATGATCGTGCCGTTGACGCTGAAGTTGATTGTATCGGCTCCGCTCGACGCATTGGCCTGCGTGATGCAATAACGCAGAGTGCCGGACAGGCCCGATCCAGTGTTGGTGTCGTCCAGACTGTTGACGGTATAAGTGGCGAAAGGCGCAACCGGCGCAACCGTCGAATTAAAGGCTTTCGGGGCTATTTGCTTGAGCAGTTTTCCGGCGCGGCTTTGTTCTGTAATGCCGAATTTGTCCAGAGCGTCGGCGTTTACCGAACGCAGCATGAAGGTGGCGAGCGCCGCCAGCATCAGACTGGCAAACAGGGGAAAAATGATTTGCGCCAAACGACGCCGTAGAGGTTTTTGACGATTTGTCACGGAGGATTTCATCACAGGTACTCCTTTTCGAGTTCAAAGAACGGATTCAATGTTTGGAATTGATCAGAGCAGGGAGTTCGAGCAGATTTTCTTTGGAGATAAATCCGCAAGCCCCGGCACGTTGAGCGTCGGCGCGAAACTTTGCGCTGTCGTGCTGGGTCACAATCACCACGCGGGCGGCGGGAAATTCGGCCAGGATTTGCCGCGTCGCCGCCAGACCGTCCAGTTCCGGCATTTCGATGTCCATCAACACACAGTCCGGTTGGAATTGCCGATAAGCGGCCACGGCCTGGCTGCCGGTTGTGCATTCATGAATTTCATCCGTCAGCTTGCCCAACAGACTGCGGAGCAGGCGGCGCATCCCGGCATTGTCTTCGACAATCAACATAATCATCCTGCAAACCTTCGGTGGAATTGTGACGGCTGGATTGTCGCGGGTCTGGCTGAGACGCGCATCGGTGAAACCTACCCAATTGAGATGGGGGAGGGATACCTATTTTTGCTGGGTAGAAACTACCTATGTGGAGTGGGAAAATTTCCGAGTGGGCGCTTTATGTCTGTGACTGACTGCTCAATGGCAAATGGAAAATGAAACTACTCCCCAAATTTCTCCCATTTTGTCATTCGGCAAGCGGAACAGTGATTCGGATTTGCGTGCCTTCGTCTGGCGTGGAGAAAATCTGGTGTGTCCCGCCGAGTATGCGGATGCGTTCGTTGAGACCGGTCAAGCCCATTCCTCCGCGGCCCGGTTGGCTGGGCTGAATCGCCGCCGGGTCGAAACCGCGACCGTCATCGCTGACGATGATCTGCAATTCGTTTTCGTGGATTTGGACAATGACGCTGGCCTGAGTGGCTTGGGAATGTTTGACGATGTTGTTCAGGCATTCCTGCACAATGCGGTAAAGATTGATTTCCTGTGTTTGGGTGAATCGTCCATCGAGCGGCGCGATGGCGCCGGCGATTTCAATGCCCGACGCATTGGCGACATCGGCGATCATCTCTTCGAGCGTGGCAGTCAATCCCAACCGTTCCAGATGAAGCGGGCGCAAGTTGTAGGCGATGGCGCGGACTTCGCCCAGCGCGTCGCCGACTGTTTCGGTGATTTCGGTGAATTGCTCTTGCGCAGCGGCTTCGGCGCAGGTGGCAGTCCCCAGCAACGCGCGGTTTTTGATGACCAGCAAACTCTGGCCCAGCCCGTCGTGCAATTCCGTGGCGATGCGTTTGCGCTCCTGCTCCTGCGATTCGATCAATCGCTGCGCGAATTCTTCCTGCGCTTGGCGTGCGCGGTAAGCCAGATCGAGCCGACGTTTGAAAATCAGTCCGATCAGCCCCGCGCCCGCCAGCAAAGCCAGCAACCGAAACCACCAGGTTTGATAAAACGCGGGCAGCGCCGTAATCAGCAATTGCGCGCCTTCATTGTTCCAGATGCCGTCGCTGTTGGCAGCGACGACTCTGAATGTGTATTGGCCGGGGCGCAGATAGGAGTAATTCGCCGTGCGCCGCGTGCCTGCTTCGACCCAATCCAGGTCCTGTCCGACCAGTTGATATTTGAATCGGACTTGATCGGCTTTGACAAAGCTCAACGCGGTGTAGGCGATTTCCAGATTGGATTGTCCGGGCAACACGCGCAATCCGGCGCTGATATCGGCGGCGTTTCGATCAAGCGTCGCGCCTTCGATCAGCACCAGCGGCGGCAAGGTGTTGACCGGCAATTCTTCCGGGTTGACGACGGCCACGCCTTTCAGCGTCGTGAACCACAAACGGCCATCGCGTGTTTTGATGCCGGAGGGCTGGCGTCCTCCGTTGCAGTTAGGGTTGAGCAGTCCGTCGGCTTTGCCGTAAGCCTGGCTGATGATGGTGGAAATTTTGCCTGCCGCGTAATCATCTAGTTGTTGTTTGCTGGCGCTGTACAGGCTGCGAAAACAACTCATCCACAGATTGCCGCGCCCGTCTTCCAGAATTTGAAAAACGCCGTTGTCGAACAGCCCATTGGCTTTGGTGTAATTGGTGAAGCGGCCATCCTTGAACCGAAACAACCCGCCTTCATAAGCGCCCAGCCAGAAAACGCCTTCCGCGTCTTCATGGATTGACCAGACGCGATTCGTGCCTGGGCCGCCCTGATCGGCGATCCGGGTGATCTGCCCATCTTGATATTTTGCCAAGCCGCCATCCGTGCCCAGCCAGAGCGCGCCATGCCGGTCTTCGTAAATCGCGCGCACGCTGTTGTGCGGCAACCCGTCTTTCGTGGTGTAGGCCGTCGTCACGCCATCCCGCAATTTCAAAAGCCCTTGTTCCAGCGTCCCGTACCAAAGATTGCCGGAACGGTCTTCGTGAATCGCCCAAATGTCGCGCGTGCGGTTGACCAGGGTGAAAACGCCGTCCTTGAACCAGCACAAACCGTCCACGCCGCCCAACCATAAACGACCCGCGCGGTCTTCGTGCAGAGCGTATAGCCCGCGCACCGGCAAACCTTTGGCAATGCCCGGTGCGGCAGCCGGAACGTATCTGTAATTGGAGATGACGCCGCCAGCGATTTTGCTCAATCCGCTGTGCGTCGTCACCCAGATGTTGCCTGCGCGGTCTTCCAACACGCCGTGCGCAACATCGGCGGCCAGCCCCTGCGCGGTTGAATAACCGCTGATGAATTGCCGCGTCATACGGTTCAGGCCGCTGACGCTGCTGCCGAACCACACGGTTCCTTCGCGGTCCAGAAACAACGAACGCACGCTGTCGCTGGCCAAGCCGTTGGCAATGGTGTGGCGGACGGCTTTTTCCGGCGCGCCGTCCTTGTATCGGAACAGCCCCAGTTCGGCAGAACCGAACCAAAGATAACCGTCGCGGTCTTCCAGCATGTCCCAGATCAAGGTGTCGGGTGGCAATCCAATCCGCGCGGTGTAATTTTCCAATCGCCCGTCTCTGGCCTTGAACACGCCACCCGTCCGGGTAGAGACCCAGAGATTGCCAGCGCGGTCTTCGTAAAAACGCACGCGCTCCGGTTCGTCGCGCTGATCCAGGTAAAGCGGATAATGGCGCGTTGTTTGTTCTGACGCTTGTCCGGCGCTTTGTTCGTGCAATCCTGTGCGGCCCAGCGTCCAGCGCGCGCCAGACGGACTGAGATAAATCGGCTGCAAACTTTGTCCTTGCGCGCCTTCCGGCACGAAGCGGCCATTGCGCCACCAGACCGAGCCTCGATGCGTGGAAATCAGCAACTCTCCGTTGCGGCTCAATTGAATCCGTCGGATCAGATTGTGCGGCAGACCATCTTGTGTGGTGAAAGTGGTAAAGACACCTTGTCGGTAACGAATGACTCCGCTGTTTTCAGTGCCGATCCACAGCGCGCCTTCGGCGTCTTCGCACAAGGTGTTGCAGCGGCTGCTGTTCATTCCCGGCGTTTCGTTGTTGGCAAAGATAGTGAAGCGCACGCCGTCAAACCGCGCCAGGCCATTCAAAGTCGTCAGCCACAAATACCCGTCGCGTGTTTGAGTGATGGCTTCGACGGAGTTTTGCGGCAGCCCATGTTCGGTCGTCCAGTTGTCGAAACGGTATTGCGCCGCCGCCGGCAATGCGGCCAGCAGGCAGAACAGCAGGCATAGAGACAAACAATTGGGGGAGAGAGGTTTCATCTTGCGAACGTCGCAGCGAGCTACAATTCGTGTTGATTTTTGATGGCGAATTGCAACAGGGCATTGCCGCCTTTCAGATTCAACTTGGCCATGATGTTGGCGCGGTGGTGTTCGATGGTGCGCTGACTGACGAAAAGTTCCTGGGCAATCTGGCGGCTGGTTTTGCCATTTGCCACCAATTGCAGAACACGGCGTTCGCTGGGAGTCAGCGATTCCAGTCCGGGTTCCTGCCACGCCAGTTCAGTGGCTCGCCGCGTTCGGTTGACCAGATAAGTTGAAAGCGCAGGCGTGATGAAATGCTGCCCGGCTGCCACGGCGCGAATGCCGGCGATGATGTCGCTGATCGCGCTGTCTTTCAGCAAATAACCTTTTACTCCCAGATCGAGCGCTGCGTTGAAAAACCGCTCTTCCTTGTACATGGTCAGAAAAAGCAACGCAATGGGCCAGTTTTGCTCGCGCACTTCGCGCGCCAGTTCCAGACCGTCCGGGCGCGGCATTTCAACGTCCAGGATGGCGATTTGCGGGCGCAAATCGCGTAAAAACGCATGCGCTTCCGCTCCGTTTTCCGCTTCAGCGACAACGCGAAACTCCGGCACGGTTTCGATAATCTGCCGTAATCCACGCCGAAAAACCGGATGGTCGTCGGCAATCAGAATCGTAAGCTCTTGTCTCATGGAATTGATGATTGGAATTGATGCCGGAAAGAATTATTCGTAAAACGCGCAGATGATAGTGCTAGGCCGAGGCAGCGCGCAACGTCCATAAAAAAGCGCAGCCGCAAACTTTCAGGAAGTTTGCTGCTGCGCTTTTGTCAAAAAGAAAACTGCCATTCACAGTCAATGGGGGAGTTGCCCGTGAATGGCAGCCGGGTAATCGGCGTTGTTGTGCCGTATCATCTCAAACCGACTGTAACAATCGGCGGACGGCGTACAAATTCTCTTTGGCGATGAAATCGCAGGCTCCCGCCGTCTGAGCCGCCTGGCGCAATTGCGGACGGTCGTCGCCAGTGACAATGCAGACGCGGGCGTCAGGCCAGATGCTTTTCAATTGCCGCGTCGCCTCCAGACCATTTACGCGCGGCATTTCGATGTCCATCAAAACCCAATCGTCGGCTGTCAGTTGCTGGGCGGCATAAGCTTCGACGACCTCCGCGCCGTCTTCGCATTCGTAGACGGCTTCGACCAGCCGAGCGACCATCGTGCGCAGCAGGCGACGCATTTCCACGTTGTCATCCACAATCAAGACTTTCATCATCTGATCCAAAACCGCGTTCCTTTCTGTTCATTGGCAACGGTTCAGGGCACTAGCAAATCTTCCGTAAATCGCAGCTTGTCTATGCCATAGCGCGTTTCGCCGCGCAGCGCCAAATCAACACAAATGCGGCCAATCAGGGGAATGACCTTGGCCGCCCAGCCGGTGGCGTAAAGCACTATGTTTTCGTGAAAGGGAACGCAGGGCGGCAGAAAATCCAGGATCATTTCGCGGCGCAGCGTCCATGGATTTTCAGGTTGCGGCACCAGCGGACAAACACAGGTGGAAGCACGCAGCGGATTGGGATCGAGACCGCGCATGTATCGTTCGACCCAGCGGCTGATTCTGCCGACCGTTTCCGCATCCGGTTGGCGATCATATCCGGCCATGGTTTTCCGCAATCGTGTCGGGTAATTGGCAGCGACTTTGACGACGGGGCCATCGGTTCCCCAATCGAGTTCGGGGAAGCCGTAATACAGCATCGGATCGTCTTCGTGCGATTCGTCGAAGGTAATCCAGGTCGGGAAATCGCTGCTCTTGTCCGTCTTGCGGAAAAAAGCCGACACCATTTCCCAAATGACTATGTCGAGTTGCACGCCGAGCAATCCCAGAACTTCGTTGACGTATGGTCCGGGCGTCAGAATCAGCTTGGGCGCAAAAAACGAATCGGTTTCTGTTTGCACATACACGCCTTCCCGTGCGGGGCGAATCGCCGTCACATTTTGGTGATCGCGAAACGCGACGCGCCCTGATTCCTGAGCCTTGCGCTGCAACACGCGCAACGTGGCGGGGTAATTGATGGCAGCTCCGTCTTTTTGAAAAAAGCCGCTGTATGCCGCGGGCAGATTGCCAAACCCATAGTTCGATTCGATGTCGTTCTTTTCCACGCGCTGCCAGTCCAGTTTCAGTTGATCCATCACGCCGACGACGGTGTTGATTTGCCCTTCTGCGCCGGTGACGTGTGGGTTCCCGAACCACAGACAGCCGCACGTGCGCAGCAATTCTTCGTCGGTGTGTGTCTGCAATTCGTTCCAGAGCGGCACGGAATCCAGCACCAGCCGGGAAATTTCGATTTCGTTGTATTGAATGCGGAATTGCCGGGAATCTCCGCCCGATGCGCCGCGGTCATTGAAGAAACGGAAACGTTCGAGCACGGCCACGCGCGCGCCTTCCTGTGCGGCGTAAAACGCGGACGCCAATCCCATTGGCCCTCCGCCGATGATGATGAGGTCGTAATTTTGAACAGGCATGGTTTTCCCCCGAAAAAATTCGTAACGCCGACTTCAGCCGGAAACTCGTCTCGCTTCACGCCGACTGAAGCCGTTGTTACGAACTTTTGATTGTTTAGCGCGAAGCTGCGCGAGCGACGGAGCGAAAGCGCGTGCCGCAGGGCAATTGACTCAGGTCTTCATAAAGCCAGGTCATGGCATCCTGTTCTGAACATCCTTTTTCAGCCAGAACGGCCTGAAAATGGTTGGTCTTTGCGCGAACCAGGTCTTCGACAAAGGCATAAAGTTCATGCGGTTGAGCGTTGAAAAACGCCGTTGGATTGTATTGTTCGACCGAATCGCAAATGACGGCTCCGGCGCTGGTCAGCGCTTCGGGCACAAACCGTATGCCGCGCTCGGCCAGTGTTTGGGCGGCCTGCTGGCTGGCAATGGGCACATTGGCCGAACCGGCGATCCATTGACAATCGAGCCGGGCGGCGACCGTTTCCGTAATCAGGTTGGAATCCGAACACGGCGCGAACACATCACATTCCACATCCCACGGGTCAGCCAGATGAGAAAGATTGATGCAACCGGGCAATTCCGCGCGTTCAGCAAACAGGTCATAGGTCAGCACGGTTCCGCCACCTTCTGCAATCAATCGCGCCAGATTGGCTCCGACGCCGCCTGTGCCATGCACCAGAAACCGTTTGCCTTGCAGTCTGCCATTGCACAGGCTGAGGATGCTGCCAAAGACTCCGTGCGCCGTTGCTCGATTGGCGTCAATGGACGATTGCAATGCCGCCAGAACATAAGGAGTCGCGCTGCGCAAATACTCCATATCGGCTTCGGTCGTGTTCATATCGCAGCCCGTATACACGCTGCCGTCGAGTTCATTCAGCGCGACGGCGACCGATTGCAACAGTTCCGCCTTGTTCACGGTCTGTGGATTGGCGACGGCAACCAGCTTGGCTCCGGTGAATCCCGTGTGATAGAGGCTGTGTTTGTGCGTCATCACCTGCGCCAATCGTTTGCATTCCTGCCCTCCTTCGCTGACCGATGAATAAAACTTGATCCGCAACCCTCCGTTGCCCGGCATCTGTCGAGTGCCGTTATCGTGCGCGACAAAAAACGGGATTCCTTCCGCCGTTTGGAACGACAGCAGAACAGGTTCGGCGACGAACGGTTTTTCGGTGGAATAACTTTTGAGCGCGGCATGGTTTCTCAATGACATTGTCTTTCTCCTCGTGAAAATTGGTTGAAATGAACGGGAATTTCTATCAGCGACGGGTGGGATTGTGCGCGAAAGGTTGAGCCGGGCGCGCGAGCAGTTTTACTCAATTTGATGGAGTAAAAATACTCAATTTGCTGAGTAGTTCTACTTAACGGGGAAGAGGGAGAAAACGCTCAGACAGGCAAGTGTGGAAAGGCGCGAAGCCAGGACAAACTCTCTTGCAGATCGGTTTCCACAAGCTCTGACGGAATCACCGGATTCGTCAACGATGGCCCCGGCAAAGACGAACATTCCAGAATCAACGGCCCGCCATACCCGATTGCCGCCAGCGCGCCGAATTGCGCGCCGAAATCAATCTCGCCGGAACCGATTCTGCCTCGCCCGGAATCTGCCAGTTGTATTGCCTTCAATGCTGGCCCGCAATGGCGAATGGCTGCCGCCGCATCGGTTTCTTCGTGATGCATGTGAAACGTGTCCAGAACCACTCCGAAATTCGGTTCGCCGACGGCGGCGACCAGATTCATGGCTCGTTTGGCAGTTCGTACCGCGCTGACCAGCGAACGTTTGAGTGGTTCAAAAACCACATCCAGTTGATTGGCCGCCGCGCGAGAAGCGATTCGCCCGCATCCATCGCTCAGACGCGCCCATTCCTGTTTGGCGTCGTCGTGCGGTTGCCCACGTCCGACGAATTCGTGACAGGTGATGGCCAGCGCGCCGAGTTCCGCTGCGAAATCAATCAGGCGGAAGTAATAATCCAGAGCGCGTTGCCGCACAGCGTCGTCAACATGCGCGATGTCCACGTTTTCCGGCGTCATCGAAAACACGCGCAAACCGTGGTCATCGAAAACATTGCGCAGTTCTTTCGGCGCGCGCGAATGCAGGCTGACGAACACCTCCGCTCCGTCCAGCCCCAGCGCGGCCAATCGCGCGGCGATGTCAGCCATTTCGCGATTGCCGAATATCCAGGTGCAGGCGGCGATTGGATTGTTCATTGGCAGGTTCTTTTTAGTGTTTTGACTGGCCGGCGTCCGCCACCAACACTTGTCTGGCGATGGGACGCGAACAGTCCGAAGCCAGAAAAAGATAGGTTCCGGTCAGCGTTTCGGGCGTGATTTCGATGGGCATCGTTTGCAGTTCGTTGATGGTTCGGCGCTTCGCTTCATCGGTGACCCATTGGTCAATCTGGCGTTCGGTCATGGTCCAGCCCGGCGCGACGGCGTTGACGCGAATGCCGTCTTTGCCGACGGCTTCGGCCAGACTGCGCATCAAACCCACGGTGGCGGCTTTCGTGCTGTTGTAAGCGATCAAATCCGGCTTGCCCAACCAGACAGTGTGCGACGCCGTCAGAATGATATTGCCGCGTCCGCGTTCGATCATCGCAGGCAACACTTCGCGGCAGGTCACGAAATAATGCGTGACGTTGAGTTGGAACAGATCGTTCCATTGCCGCTCCGACATATCCAGCAACTCGAAACGAGGATCGTAACCGGCATTTGCGATCAGCACGTCAATGGCGGGTAACTCGCGCCGGATACACGCCAGCGCATCGCACAGCGCGCGCGTATCCGTCAGGTCAACCGGATACAAAGACGCGCCGCTGCCGCTACGCGCGCGACAGGCATTCAGAACGCGCTCGCCCGCCGCGACATCCTTATCCAGCAAGGTCACGCGGCAGCCTTGCCCGGCAAAGGCCACGGCCAAGGCCGCTCCAATGCCGTTGCTGCCGCCGGTGATCAGCACATGTTTTCCTTCCAGATCGGGGAAACGCGGAGCCATGCCTATACCTCCTGCGCCAACGGCGTAAAATTGCCCGCCCGCCAGACCGCCGCCCAGCGGCTTTGAGTGGAACCGGCGCTTTGCGCAAGCCTGCGCGCTTTGAGTGGTTCGGGATAAGCGTCCAGAAAACGATGCAGAAAGCCGAGAATGAATTCGTCGTCTCGAATCGTAATCAAAGGCTCTTCGCCTTCCTGCGCGCATGAACCCAGCGCTTCCAGCAAGACGAAACGCAGGTTTTCGCCCGTGCGTTTGTTGTCGCGTTTCATGGCGGCCATCAATGTGTCGGCGTTGACTTGCGGCGGCAGAGCAGGCGTCAATCCCAGACAGGCATCGAGCAGTTCGTAATGCAGTTTGACGGTTTGTTCTGAAATCATGCCGCGTTCGTGCGCCAGGTGCGCGGCCATTTTCATGCCTATGGCGACGCTTTCGCCGTGCAGCATCGCGCCCTGTGAAAGCCATTCAATCGCGTGGCCGAAAGTGTGGCCGTATTCCAACACCAGCGCATAATCTTTTTCGCCCGGATCGCGGCGTAAAATCGCCAGCTTGCTGTGAATCGTCCGCAACGCCAGTTCGGTCAATTGCTCGGCGAAATAGTTGCCGTCGCGCCTCAGCGCGTCTCGCAAATAAGGAACCAGTTCCGGTTGGGAAATCAGAGCGTTTTTGACCGCTTCCGCCATCCCTGCCTTGCGCGACCGAATCGGTTCGGTTTCCATATACCGCGTGTCAGCCCAGACAAACAGCGGCGCGTAATACGTTCCGAACAGATTTTTTCCGTTGCGTCCGTTGATCGCCTGTTTGTTGCTGAGCACGCCGTCGGTCAGATGCATGAAAGTCGTCGGAATTTCGACGTAACGAATTCCGCGAAACAGCAGCGCCGCAGCCAATCCCGCCAGATTGCCCACCGAACCGCCGCCGAAGGCCAGAACGACCGAACGTTTGGTGGCTCCGCGCGCCAGCAATTGTTCGCACAATGTTTCCAACCCTTCCCAGGATTTCGACGCTTCGCCGGGTTCGATCAGTATCAATTCCAGGGAAAACTGCCGGTCGAGCGAGCGCTCCAATTCCGGGTGCAGCGCGTTAATCGTCTTGTCGGCGACCAGAAAGACCTTGTCCGCGGGCGAAGCCGCGCACGCCTGTGTGAGCGTGGCGCAAAACTGATTTTCGATGCCGTAGCCGAAAAACAGCGGAGAAGGCGTAGTCAGTTCCGTGCTCAGACAAATCGGTTGCATGGCATTTTTCGCGGAGTTCATTACGCTGCCCTCCCCATCGCTGATTGATGCGCCATCTGACCGGGCATCCAATTCCCGACTTTGGCTTGTTCGACCATTTCCATCAGTTCTTCAAAATTGGCAGCGGGTTTGCGCATTTCAAAAACTTTCTCTTTGGCGATCTTGCCGTCGCGCATATCGAAGACATGCACGATGCGCATGAACACATGCGTGCCCACCGGATATGGCCAGATGCCGTCAGCGCGAACTTGGAACGTGCAGATCGAATCGTCCACCACGCGGTCCACAGTGGCGAACCGTTCGTAGGTGATGCGGAACGTCACGTCCTGCATCGTACTGAACAGCTTTTCGTAAAAGGGACGAATGGCCGCTTTACCTTCGATCCGTTTGTCGAGTCCCATCGGATTGGGGGCTTCCCAGACGCCGTCTTCGGTGAACGCTTCCAGCGCCTGGTCTACAGAGCCTGTGTCTTCCGCGTGAAAGTGGCTTTCGACGCCTTCCAGATTGAGCGCGATGATTTCAGCATCCGTCATCGGTTCCATCTTTTTCTCAAGAGCAGTCATGGTTTCCTCCATTGCAGGGTAAGTTGTGACAATCAAAATTCGGAATTTCGCGACGGGCGGGATTGTGCGGGAAAAACAGCGGCGCGCGCGCGAGCAGAATTACTCAATTTGATGGAGTAATTCTGCTCAATTTGATGGAGTAGAACTACTCCATCGGCGCGCTGATGCCAGGACACTTTTGGGTTATCTGTATGTCTGAGGTGTCGCTGGCGAACTCGCCACTGATACCCGATCCCTCTTACCTGACACCTGAAAACCCAAAAAAAGACTTGGTCAAAGGCTGTTTTTAGTGAAAGTCAGGTTTCGAGTATCGGGTGTCAGGAAACTCAATGATGAATTCGCTTCGGCATCTCGAAGCCGCCTTGCTTAAATGTGTCCCGACATCAGATTGGCGCGGCAAAAAAGGGCGCGGGATTATGACAACTCGGATTTGTGTTCGATGGCGAATTTGAGCAGGGCATGGCTGCCGTGCAATTCGAGTTTCTGGCAAATGCGGGCGCGATGATTTTCGATGGTGCGGGGACTGACGCCCAGATCGTCGGCAATCTGTTTGCTGGTTTTGTGATCGGCCAGCAACATCATGATCCGGCGTTCGGTGGCGGTCAGCTCTTCCACGCCCGGCTGTCGTTGCAGAGCGGCGGCGCGTTGCGTGCGTTGCAACAGCAGCGAAGAAAGCGACGGGCTGATGTAATTCTGGCCGCTGGCGACGGTTTTCAGGCAACTGACCACATCCACCGAAGCGCTGTCTTTGATGACGTAACCGTCCACGCCCAGATCGAGCGCCTTGTTGAAATGCAATTTGTCCTTGTGCATGGTCAGAAAGACGATGCGGACGGGACAATTTTCCGCGCGGAGCTGGCGCGCGACGGCGAACCCATCCAGTTCCGGCATATCCAGATCGAGAATGGCTACGTCAGGGCGTTCGGCGCGGATTTGATCCAGCGCTGCCTGGCCGTCGCCGACTTCGGCGATGACGCGCAATTGCGGATCGCGTTCGATGACTTGTCGCAACCCCTGGCGAAAAATCGGATGATCGTCGGCAATCAAAATTCGCAATTCAGTTTTCAAGCTCGTTCTCCTGCAAAGGCAAAGTAATGTTGATGACTGTGCCCTGTCCGGGCGCGGATTCTATTTCGTAAAAGCCTTTCAACATGCGTACACGTTCGGCAATGCCGATCAGTCCGAAACCGCCGGGTTTCGGTTTGGTTCCGTGCGCTGTCGCCGATTGTCCTCTGGCGTTCACCGCAAAACCGCGCCCATTGTCCACAATGCGCATTCGCACTTTGTCGGTCAGACGTTCGATGGAAAGGCTGGCTTCGGTGGCCTGGGAATGTTTGAGAATGTTGTTGATGCTTTCCTGCACGATCCGGTAAACGTTGATTTCGGCGTCTTTGGAAAGCAGGCCGTCAATGTTTTCCAGTGCGGCGGCGAAGCGAATGCCGGAACTGATTTCGGTTTGTTCGCAGATGGCTTCGAGCGTACTGGTCAATCCGAAACGATCCAATTGATAGGGACGCAGGTTGTAGGCGATTTCGCGCACCTCTTCGATGGCGCGGGCGCTGGCGGCAGAAATTTCGTCCAGTTGTTCGCGGACGCCTTCTCCTTCGTTACAAGTTTCAGCCGCGAGAAAGACGCGGTTTTTGATAATCAGCAGACTCTGCCCCAGCCCGTCGTGCAATTCTGCGGCAATGCGTTGTCGTTCCTGTTCCTGTGAATCCAGCAATTGACGCGAAAATTTTTCCTGCGCTGCGTGCGCTCGCCGCAAACTCGTCACGCGCCAGCGATAGGCCAGAAACGCCATTCCCAACACGCTCAAGCTGACCAGACTGATAAACCACCACGTTCGCCAGAATGGCGGCACGACGACGATCCGAATGGACGCGCCCACCGGATTCCAAATGCCGTCGCTGTTGGCCGCCGTCACCGTGAAGGTATAGCTGCCCGGAGGAAGATACGAATAATAGGCCACGCGCCGCGTTCCGGCTTCCTGCCATTCGGCGTCCTGACCGCCCAGACGATAACGAAATCGTGTTTGATCCGATTTGATAAAGCTCAATCCAGCATAATTGATTTCCAGATACTTCTGATCCGGCGCGATGCGCACCGCGTCCTGAAAATCCACTGCGTGCCGGTCCAGCACGACCGATTCAATCAGCACAGGCGGAGGAACCGGATTGAACGGCGCGGATTCCGTATCCACCACGACTGCGCCGTCCATTGTCGGAAACCACAATTTTCCGTCGCGCGCCAGCAATCCACCCGGTTGCCGCCCGCCGTTGCATTCGGCGTTGCGCATGCCGTCTTCTTCGCCGTAGGCCGAGCAGATGATCGAAGAAATTTTCCCGTCGGCAAAATCGTTCAATTGCTGTTTGCTGACGCGATAAATCCCTTTGTTGCAACCCATCCAGAAAATGCCGCGCGCGTCTTCCAGAATCTGAAAGACGCCGTTGTTGTAGAGGCCGTTTTCGACGTTGTAATTCGTGAAGCGTCCGTTCTTGAATCGGCTCAGTCCGCCGTCGTAGGTTCCGATCCAGAACACGCCGTCCGCGTCTTCGTGAATGTAGCGGACGCGATTGCTGCCCAATCCTTCGCGCTCGGTCCAGAGCGTGATCCGATCTTCGCTGAGCCGGGCCAGTCCTCCATAAGTTGCAATCCACAGATCGCCGCGGCGGTCTTCGTAAATCATCTTCACATCACGCAACGTCGGGCCGTCGTTCGGGCGGTATTCTTTGCAAACGCCGTCTCGGCATTTGTACAGCCGATGCTCCGTGCCTACCCACAGATTGCCGTTACGATCTTCATCAATGGCGAAGACGTTCTGTTGGGGAATCAGTTTTCCTTCGTGATACTTGCCGTTTTCGATCCAGTTCAGTCCGCCGTAACTTCCCACCCAGAGCCGTCCGTTGCGGTCTTCGCACAAGGCCTGTCCATGAAAATCGTATGAAAGCCCATCTTTTTCAGTGTAGTTTGTGAAGCGTCCGTCAGCGAATCGCGTCAAGCTGACACTTGCTCCCAGCCAAATCACGCCGGCTCGATCTTGCAGAATCGGATAGACGTTTCCGTTATGCAGCCCTTCCGCCGTCGAATAAGTGGTCATGAATTTGCGGCTCAGGCGATTGAGTCCCCCTGTATTCGTTCCCACCCAGAGATTGCCTTCGCGGTCTTCAAAAATATCCATCACCTCGTTGTCGGAAAGTCCGTCTTCGGTGGTGTAAAAGGTGAATCGTTCGTTTTGGAATCGTAATAATCCGGTGCGGCGGCTTCCGGCCCAGATTGTGCCCTGGCGATCTTCATAAATCACTCCCACTTTGGCATCCGGCTGCATGCCATTTTGAGTCCCGTAACGTTTGACCACGCCGTCTTTGATTTTGAACAACATTGCAGTGGAGGCGGCGAACCATAGATTGCCCTGCCGGTCTTCAAAAAACTTGGCCAAACGGAAATCCCTGATTTCAACCAACCGCCCGTAATTTGTCGTCACACCGTCTTTCACTTGTCGAAGTCCGGTCTGGTCAAGCATCCAAACGGCGCCGCTGGGAGAAAGATAGCGTCTGAAGGTGAACACATCAGCGGGTTCTGTTTTGGGCAGTAACTGTCCATCGCGGTAAAAAGCAAAGCCACCGCGCGTTGTGATCTGCACCCCTCCGGTGGGGTTCGCCTGGATTTCCAGTATCAGGTTGTGCGGCAATCCGTCGAGAACGGTGAAGGCGGTAAATTTGCCTTGCGCGTAGCGCATGACTCCGCCATCTTCCGTCCCAATCCAGAGCGTGCCGTCGGCATCCTCAAACAAACAGGTCGTCCGATTGCTGGTCAGTCCCGGCGAATTGTTTTTGTTGAAGATGTTGAAACGCACGCCGTCGTAACGCACCAATCCATCCAGCGTCGTGAACCACAAATAACCGTCGCGGGTTTGCAGAATGCTCTGAACACTGTTTTGCGGCAAACCCTCTTTGGTCGTCCAGGAGGCGATCAGATAATCGCGATTTGGTTGCTGTTTGGACTGGCTGGCCACCGGCCTTCCAAATAAAAGAGCCGCTCCGATAAGAGCGATGCAGATAATCGGCCAACGCCCTCTTTCTATGAGGTTCATATAGTTCGCGGTAAACCTTGTTGACGAAATGAAAGCTGTCGGGCGACTGCCCGCCATCCGGTTGGAAAGCGTCGCCACATCGGTTTGCAACGACGCGGCAAATGATGAATTCGCTGGCAACCGGTCATTACTTGCTTGCAGGGAGTGCGATCCGGGCGAACGATGGTTTGGCGCCGGAAGCTTGCAGTTGTTTGGCGACGCGTTCGTTTTCCGCCATCACCCGCAGCAGGTTTTCGCCGAGCGCTTTTTTGACATCGGCTTCGGAATATCCGCGCTTGAGCAATTCGTAGGTGATGGTCGGCAATTTGGAAATGTCCTCCATTCCGGGCGGCAACAATCCATCCACGCCATCGAAATCCGAACCGATGCCGACGTGATTGATGCCTGCGATTTTAATGACGTGTTCGAAATGCGCCATCAGCATGTCCAGCGTCGCGGTTTCAGCGGCCTTGGTTGGCGGAGGATCGCCGGGTTTGGCGTATTCGGTGTTGATGAAGCCGTTGTAGAAATTCACCATCACCACGCCGTTGTTTTTGGCGACTGCTCGCAGCATGTCGTCGGTCAGGTTGCGCGGCACGTTGGTCAAAGCGCGGCAACTGGAATGCGAAGCGATGACCGGCGATTTCGTCGCTTCAATCACGTCCCAGAACGTTTCGTCGCCGACGTGCGAAATGTCCACCATCATTCCCAGCCGGTTCATTTCGGCCACGACTTCTCTGCCGAAATCGCTCAATCCTCCGTGACGTTTTTCCGCCTGTACGCTGATGCCTCCGGCGGAATCCGCCCAATTGTTGGTGTTGGTATGCGTCAAGGTCATGTATCGAATGCCGAGTTTGTAAAACTGGCGAAGCGCCGACAAGCTGTCCTCGATGGCGTGGCCGCCTTCGATACCCATCAAGGCGGCGATCTTCCCGGTCCGCCGAGCGCGGCGAATGTCTGCCACGGTGTAGGCCATCTGCAAACTTTCAGGATGCCGCCGGACTTGTTCGTAAACGCCGTCAATCATATCCAGCGCGCGGCGGGCGGCTCCGCCTTCTTTGGCATATTTGGCCGCGACGTAAATCGAAAAGAACTCGGCTCCGAGTCCGCCTTCTTTCATTCGCGGAATGTCGGTTTGAATTTTGCCGCTGGTGTCGCGCGCGCCCAGATCGAATCCTTCGTCGGTGATGGGCGAAGTGATGTCGTTGTGAGTGTCCACGACGATGCTGGCGCGATGAAGACGATTGGCGCGTTGGCGCAAACGAGCTTCGCTGGCCGAATCGGTTTCCGGTTTGGAGGTTCTGTCTTGCGCAGAAACCATTGAAATCGAAATCAGCCCGCACAATACGGCGAGCAAGGCGAGAAACAGAAAACTCTTCCTCATAATGAATGATCCTTTCAGGATGGATTGAATTGCATGTGGTGAAATCGGAATTGCATTTTGTTCGCGCCTGCCGCTTTAAGCAAGTTTTCGCTTTGGCATGTGAAAAAGCCAGTCTGTTACAATCCGCGCGCGTCTGAAACATTCACAACTTTCAAGGAAATCAACGAAGTCATGCTCAATGTCATTCTCGATGCTTTACGGTTGCTTAATTCCAGAGACAGATTGGCGCTGATGGTGTTCTTTTCGCTGGCGCTGTTGTGCGCGCTCTATTTCGCTTCAGGGATACTGGTGACGTATGTTTCGTCGCCCGCCGGAGCATTGGAAATGTCGAAAGACGGCACTGGCTTCACTGTGCGGGTTTACGGGTTTTCAAGCTATTCGGCTGCCGAACAGTTGTCCGTCCCTTTGCTGGAACAGCGCAAAGTCAAAGCGACGATTGAACCTGCGCCGGGCGCACAAGGTTTTCTGGTGAAAATCGGCCCGTTGACCAAACGCGAAGCTGCCGAACAGTTGAGCGGCGAATTGCGCGATTCAGGTTACGGCGCGATCAAGATCGCTCAGAATTGCGCGTCCGGAGCCGATTGCCCGCCCGATTCAACCGTTCCACTAAACAACAATCAGCCGACCAACAAGGATAAGTAAACCGACGATGCCACGCTCATTCAAACTTTCCTTTTCGACAAACAATCTGGTGCGACATTCGGCAATGGCTGCATTGTCGGCCTTGTTGTTGCTGCTTTCATTTCCCAATTTCGAATTTGATTATCTGGCGTGGGTGGCGTTGGCGCCGCTGTTGTCGGTTTTGGCTCAGGGAGTTTCGTTGCGCCGAGCCGCCGCGCTGGGATGGTTGACCGGGGTGTTGTTCACTTTTTTTGCCGAAAACTGGATAGCGCATTCGATGGTCTATTTCGGCGGCGTGGCGACGTTTATTGCCTACGCGGTGGCGTTTTTCTTTGCTTCCGTGCTGGCATTGTTTCCGGCGTTGTTCGCCGTGGTCATGGCCTGGTTGGTAAAACGCTTGGGATGGTTTGCAGTGGCTTTTGCGCCGGTTGTCTGGGTGGCGACGGAATGGGCGCGTCCGTTCATCACCGGAGTCACCTGGAACGCGCTTGGTGTTTCTCAGGTCAATCACTTTCTGATCGCCCGACTGTCGCAATACGGAGGCGTGTATTTGCTCAGCGCTGAACTCGTTTCTGTCAGCGCTTTGCTGGTCTTGCTGTTGAAATTCAAAGCGCCGGGCGTAGCGCGCGCGGCGGCGACTTTGACCATCATGGCTGGAATTACGCTGGCTTTTCCTGTGCTCAATCAGCAACCCGTTACGCAAAGCTTCGCTTCGATTTCGGTGATTGGCGTACAGCCGAATTTGCCGCCCGATGCCGACCAGTCGCCTGAAGCCTCCACGCGCGATCTGGAAGCCAACATACGCCTGACCAAAGAAGCCATCGAACGCGCGCCGGACAAAACTGCGGACATTGTCATTTGGGCGGAATCTCCGCTGGCGCTGTTTTACGAAAACGATTCGACAGTGCGAGAACGGCTGGATCAATTGGCGGCGGAAACCGGCAGCCATTTCATCGTCAACACGGTCACGCGCGACGATTGGCGTTATCACAACAGTGTTCACGTCATCAGCCCGGACAAACCATCCGCCGTGAAACCTATGAAACGGTACGATAAGATTCGGCTGGTTCCGTTTGGCGAATACGTTCCGTTCAAATCGGTGCTGGGGCGTGTGGTCGAAACCTTTGCCACCTCCGGCGTGGGCGGATTCACGCCCGGAACCGAATCGGTGGTCAACACGCTGCGATTGGCGACGGAACGCGAAGGCATTATCAGCGGCGATGATTCGGTTCCGACCGCCGCCATTGAACGAACTACAAATTTCGCGCGCGTCGGGGCATTCATTTGTTACGAAGCCGCTTATCCTGACCTGGTGCGAGGCTTTGTCAAAAATGGAGCGACGTTGCTGGTCAACGTTTCCAACGACGCCTGGTTTGGCAAAACTTCAGGGCCGCGCCAGCATCTGGCTCACGCGCGGTTGCGGGCGATTGAAAATGACCGCGATCTGGTTCGAGTGACAAATTCCGGCATCAGCGCGCTGATCAAAGCCAACGGACAGGTCGTTGATCCGCTGCCGTCGTTTCAAACCGGAACGCAAATCTGGCGCGCGCAACTGCGTCGCAGCCAGACGCCGTATTCTCAACGGGGCGATTGGTTCGCCCTCAGTTGTGTGGTGTTTACTTTGCTTGTAATAACTGTGTCCTTATTCTTCAGGCAGAAGCCGCCCCTTACCGGCACAAGCCCCAAGTGAAAAATTGCCACCTTGATTATTAGAGCCATCTCTCCATGACAGTCAAATTCGAGAAATCGCTTTCCTTATTTTTTTTTTTTCGTGCTAATCTCCGCCTGCCTTAGCAGCCTTGGCTAAGCAATTGTTTTGAATCCTGTTTATCTTGTTGACGCCCCCTTGTCATTCCTGAGCAATGAAGCTCAAGCCGTCCACAAGTCGAAGGAGGCCTGCATGCCCAAATTGGATTCGGAAAAGCCAACCGGCAATGATGTGGAAAAACTGTTTCTGGACATCATTCCTGAAATTCCCACAGTCATTCGTCAAGCCTGCCACAGTCTCTACTATCATCCCGATCAAACAGAACTCGATGGTCTTGTCCAACGAGTTGTGCTGTTGCTGATGGACAACGATTTTCACACATTGCGCGCATTCGCCAACGCATCGAAACCACAAACGTGGCTGTTCACAATTGCAAGGCGATACATTTTGTTCCGGCTTAAAGAACGTGGCAGGGTAGTGAGTTTGGATGACATGCCGCCAGACTCTTTCACTGTTCAGCCGGATCAGGAAGAATGGTTGCTTTCAAATGAAAGAGAGGAAATGTTACAGGAAGTTGTTCGCAAATTGACCGAGCGCGAGCAGAAGCTGTTCAGTCTGTTGCGGCAAGGAAGCAGTGTGGCAAAGATTGCGGAAGAGATGAAGATAAAGAAAAGATCGGCCTCCGTAATGAAAAGGGCATTGATAAAAAAGCTTCAGAGAATTATCAAAGAGAATTAGGCAGACTGACCGTGCCCGGTATGAAGTCCAAAAAAATTTTTGACTCAGCATTAACATTTTTCCTTTGAGTGACACTAAGTATGCGGAGAGCAAAAACAATAGCTTATTAGTCACTTAATCGGCCTATCCCTTTTTGGCCAGCCAAAGAAGTCTTTGAACAAAACATTGAATAACACAATTGGCTGTGTTCAGTTCTGTTGCTAGCAGAATCCAGCCCAGACTATAAAAAAACTGAGGAGGCAGTGTATGCGAAAACAGATAACTCTTGTTATAGTTGTTGGTTTGACAATCGTAGTTGCAATTTGTGTGAGTATAGTAGCCGGAAGATCAAAGAATGTTTCCAGCCAGGATCAACAAAAAGTGGTAAGGCAGGATCCTGCGGGCACGATTGACGGAGCGGTCAATAAAGAGCTAATCCCCGATCAAGCAGCTTACGGAGTTTTTCTTAGGTTTGCCGGACACCAAATCAAAACTGACAAGGCAATTTTGCGTAGCTATCTCAAATCACACGGATTCAAAGATGAAGAAGTTGGAGTAATACAGGCAATGGCCGAGGACTTTCAAAAGCGAGTAGCCGTTCTTGACGATGAGGTTAAGCAGATTAAGGACAAAAACTGGCCCAATCCAGATTCTTCAGTAATGGCTAGGCTAAGCGAGTTACAACGCCAAAAAGAAACTATGGTCAGTGAAATCATCAATGCTTTGCTACCCCGACTGAATTCAGATGGGCAGGTGAGAATTAATCACTTACTCAATGACAAAATTAAAACCAGGATGAAAATTGCGCTAGCCCCACCGCCTCCAGGCAGCCACGGTTGGCACAAAAAACACCATTGAAGTTGGGTCATAAAGTGTCTAGCTGTAATTACCTGTATTTGCTTCAAACTGATTAAGGAGGAGTTATGCAACACTATAAAAGCGACTTGCTTGCAAGAGCGATTAGATGTGCGATGGTGACTATGATATGTGGCCTTGTATCGTTACCGGCATTAGGTCAAATGGGCACCTCTTCATACTCAGATGCCTGGACAGATGAAAACGGCAACGTATATTCATCCGGTATTACAGACGAAGGGTACAACACATATAGCCACCAAGCGCGAGTGGTATCTGTTCTCACCAGCCCAAATGGTCGCGTATCCTGGAATCATTCTGGCTACGGCGGCAGTTATGCATCCGCCATTGGATACTTAGGATATGATGGAAATGATGTAGGTTTTTATTTCGTGTCTAGCGATCATTGGAGTTACTGTCCTTATGTAATGACAGACATATACCAAGGACAAACATCTAATCAGGCGCAGACCTGCACTGACACTTGCACTCCCTGCAGAAATGAGCGACATCCAAAAGAGGTATTATGCGCTGCGGCATTAGCGACTTGCGAAGGAACTGCCTTAGCCAATTACAATAACGCATTGAATGCCTGTGAAAATAACACTTTCTGCCAGCAGAGTAATCCGAATTACAATGAGGAGGAGTGCAATCGTTGCAGAGATAGTGCTTTAGACACTTTTCTGATTGCATCGGGGGCCTGTGCTGGGGTGTATAATTTGTGTCGATTGGCGATCACTCCCGACTGTTCGCCGCATCCGACTTATCGAAAGGCAAATTGTGATCCTTGTTCAAATTTTCCGTTTTAACGCTTTGCTATTAAGCTACTAATCATCCTTCTCTCTTGATGCAATTACCAAGAGAGAAGGATTTTTGCATTACTGAAATGGCTTATCAAAGGTGGCTTTTATGAAACAACTCTTGTCCAAGCTATCTCCCCTATCGCTAATAGGAATTTTTCTGTTTATTGCGGAGCCAGTGCTGGCGCAGAAACAAGAACCTTCACCGCATCCTGTCATAATCAACACTGATCTCGTTGTTACCTGGGCGCAGGTGACGAATCGCGCGGACGGTTCGCCTGTAAATGGCCTGGGCATTCAGGACTTCCAATTGCGCGAAGAAGGCAAACAGCAACAGATCAATTTGGTAAAGGAAGGGCAGCCGCTTTCCGTCGTAATCCTTGTGGATGGAATGACCTGTGTTTCTGAACCTGAACGATGGTATCGGCGAAGAGAAGAGATCCTGCGCCAACTCGGCGATGATGCCGAGATTGCATTGATGGCCTGGGATTCTGACGCTGTCCTGGTGCAGCCTCTGACGACAGACCACAGTGTTATTACTGAAAAGCTTTCAGACAAGCTCAACTTTTTCTATGCGCTCAATCCTGGCCCGTACGGTATCGAGCCATATTTTGGCACTGAGATAAAAGTTCGCCCCGAACGTACTCACTACCGTCCAGGCGAGGCGATTTACCAAGCTGCGCGGTATCTTGAAAAAGCAGCTTCCAGTGGACGCCGCAAAATTGTCATTGTCGTTTCTCGCTCGGAACTCAAACTGGCCAGTACACATATACACAAATCCAGTGAAGTGAAGGCGGTGTTGAATAGAACAGGAACAACGGTTTACGGGTTAGTACACGATGAAAAATACAGACGCTTCGGCGAAAAACTCTATGACCGTATCGGCACGCCTTTGAGTGAAATAAGAGGATTACTTGGAGGAACGCTGAACCAGTTTGTGAATTTGACGGGCGGTGTCACTCTGACGGGAGAATGGGAAGAGTGCGACGAGTTATTCATCAAGCTGGCGCGCATGATCCGTTCAAGTTATACCATCGGCTATTACCCCGAAAACTCTGACTTTGACGGCCGTTTCCGCCGGATCAGCTTGGAATTAAGCCGTCAGGGGAAAACAAAAGCTGGTAAAGTAGCCATCAAAACAAGAGACGGCTATTATGCGCTTCGGCCTGCGCATCCGGCTGATACCGGGATGAGAAGGTAAGGTGTCGAGATGAAAGCGGCATTACTAACCCTATTTGCGGTTGCTTCGCTCTTCAACTTCTTGCCCGTCGCGGACACTTCGATTCTGGCGCAAGAATCATGCAAGCCTGACGCTTCAGTCACCATCAACACCGATTTTGTTGTTGCAAGAGCGAAGGACTAATCAAACAGGCGGTTCGCCGAAAAAGTCGCACTCCCCTTGTTTAGTCAGCAACTGTCAGGTCAGCAGCACGCTGGATTTGATTGTCCGAAATTGCGTTGCCGTGAATTGGCTTTCAGTGTGCTCGATTGTGTAGCTTACAGGCGGCGTATTCACAACGATGCGATTGGTTTGCCATTGCCTGTGCGATTGGGACTGTAGTGTTGGTTGGCGTGGCGGGAGTCCTTAATCGGATCAAACTCGCGCAGCCGAATAATCACAAATCATCGCGAAGCTGATGGCGGCAAAAATGATTGCCGATGCAAATTGGCCCCAAGGGTTCATCAACACTTGATGAACCCTTGGGGCTTTCGAGTTTATGACGCTTTCGATTCAGGCAGGGCGGCTGACTTCGAAGCTTCGCCGTTGGATTGAATGCCGAGTTGCGAAAGCACTTCCGGCACGTTCAAACCCAGCGATTGCAATTGCTGCAAGAGCGAAAAGATCATCGTTGGCCCGGTTTGAGCGAACCGATTGATCGGGTTTCCGCCGTTTCCGTTACCGCCATTGTCAATCATGACCACCTTGTCAATTTTGCCTAGCGGCTCGGCCACAGCGCGCAACGCCGGAGCAGTGGCTTCGATGATGCCGGGCAGTTTTTCCAGCAAGGTTTGCAACCGCGCGGAATCATTGAATTCGCGCCAGGCGGCGGCTTTTTCCTTGATCGCGGCGGCTTCGGCCAATCCTTGCGCTTCTATGGCTTTGGCCTGAGCCAGACCTTGCGCCTGAATCTTTTCAGCTTCGGCGTTCCCAAGAGCGCGAATTTTTTCGGCTTCGGCGCGGCCTTCGGTTTCAATGGCCGAAGCGCGCCCCTGACCTTCGCGTTGCAGTTTCTGCGCTTCGGCTTCGGCCTTGGCGATCAAGGCTTGTTTGTGTCCTTCGGCGGCCAGAATCGCTGCTTCCTGTTCGCCCTGAGCGCGCAACACGGCGGCGCGCCGAGCGGCTTCGGCTTCTTTGACGACCGTCGCTTCCAGTTCTTTTTCGCGGCGCAGCACTTCCTGTTCCTGAACAGCTATCTGTTCCTGCGTGCGAATTCGTTCGACGCGGACTTCTTCGGCGACGACTTCCTGACGCGCTTTGGCTTCGGCCAGCGGGCCGGCCTGTTTTGATTTGGCGCGTTCCTTTTCGATTTCGGCTTCGTATTGCGCGCGTTTGACTTCGGCTTCGCGGGTTGAAAGCGCAATGTCGGCTTCGGATTCCAGACGAACCTTTTCGCCTTCCTGCAACGCGACCGAGGCTTTGATCTTGGAATCGCGTTTGGCTTCGGCTTCACCGATTTCGGCGTCGCGTTTGACTTCCGCCGTGCGCCGTTTGCCGAGCGCATCCAGGTATCCTTCTTCGTCGCTGATTTCCTGGATGGTCAGCGCATCCAACCCGATGCCCATTTTTTCCAGATCAACGGCGGCTTCCGAAGTCAGTTTTTGCGCGAAGCTTTGCCGGTCGTTGTTGATCTCTTCAACCGTCAACGTGCCCAGAATGGCGCGCAAATGGCCTTCCAGCGTCTGGAACACCAGCCTGTGGAATTCCTGAGTGCTCATGCTCAGAAAGCGTTCGGCGGCGGCGCGCAGCGATTCTTCATCACCTTTGATTTTGACGTTGGCGACGGCCTTGACCGAAACCGGGACGCCTTTCGCCGTGTAAGCGCGCGAAGTCGCCAACGGCACGGTCAACACGTTCAAATCCAGGTATTCGGCTTTTTCCAAAAACGGAATGACCAGCGTCGCTCCGCCGCGCACCAGTCTGTAACCGACTGTGGTTCCGTCTGGCAGTTTTCGTCGGCGACCGGAAATGACCGCCGCCTGGTTGGGTGAAACCTTGATGTAATTTTTGGCGACCATCATCATCGCAATGATGAATCCGCCGGCGATAATCAACAGAATAATGGGAATCAAGAGAGTTGTGTCGAACATGGTTTTATCTCCAAACGGTTGATATGTCGGTCACGAATTGACGAACTGACTGATCTCTTCATCCGCGATGACTATGACCGCTTCATCGGCGATTTCCGAAATGACTACTGTTGCGCCTGCCTTGATTTCAGCGGCGCTGTTGGCTCGCGCCAGCTTTTCTATGCGCTCCGGGCCGACGCGGCAACTGATCTGGCCGATCCCGCCCGGCGGAATCGTGACAGTGACCTGCGCAATGCGTCCCACCAGATCAAAGGCGCTGACGGAACTGGACGCCTGTTGCCGATGCAGCAGTCTTGCAAACCAAAGCACGGCTGCGCCCAATAATACGCCGCCTGCCAATCCGAACAAGGAACTGAGTATGATTCCTGCGCCGAACTTGAGGCCGATGAATCCGAATCCGCCGAACGCCGTCAGAAACACGCTCAGCACGCGGCTGTCGAACCATCCGGGCATTCCATCAGCTATTCCATCAGTCTCCAATTCGCCGCCCAGCCCGATTTGCTCGAACAAATCGCCCAGAAAAAACGAACCAAGCAGAAAGAAGAATCCAATGATGGCGATGATGAAAAACACCATCAGCGCGCTGATTCCCGACATATCGAACGTCATTGTTTTTCCTCTGGGCACAAGGGAGAGACGGCAAAAGCTTCGCAGTCTGAAAGCCCAATGTGCCCGTTTGAACAGTTACCGATTAGTTTTGAGACTTCGTTTTCTCATCTTGTAAACAGCGACAGTCTATGGGCGTTTCACCGATTTTGCCAAAAATCGAATGGCGAATGATTTGGGCTGAACCGAGTTTGGGTTGTAGACTGCAACGACAACGGTTCATTGTGAATTCACTTCAAAAAATGGAGACCAGAGCGGATGACGACAGTCACTGTGATTTTGTTTGTGCTCGGATTTGTGGCTTTGATTGTTGGCGGAGAATTTCTGGTGCGCGGCGCATCGAAGCTGGCGGAAGCTTTTGGCGTTCCACCATTGATTGTCGGCCTGACTGTGGTTGCATTCGGAACCAGCGCGCCGGAAATCGCGGTGTTGATAAAATCGGCTTTCAGCGGCCAATCGGGATTGGTTGTCGGCAATGTGGTCGGCAGCAACATCGCCAATGTGCTTTTGATTTTGGGTTTATCCGCGTTGGTTGCGCCGCTGGTCGTGTCGAGACGGCTGATTTTTCTGGAAGTGCCGTTGATGATCGGCGTGTCTGTGTTGATGATGGTCTTGTCGTTGGACGGCCAGTTGAGCAGATTGGACGGCGCGATTCTGCTGGCGGGTTTTTTGCTTCATCTGGCGTTTATGATCCGCGAACAGCGAGGCGCGGCTTTGGCCGTCGAGAATCTGCCGGGCGAATCCGGAACCGATTCGATTGATTCTGCCAGACGCCGGCGAAACCAATGGATAAAAAATGTTTTGCTGATCGTCGCCGGATTGGTGGTGTTGGTGATCGGCTCGGAATGGTTGGTGAACGGGGCGGTAGCCATGGCGCGAACGCTTGGCGTTAGCGAACTGGTGATTGGATTGACGGTGGTCGCTGTTGGAACTTCCTTGCCGGAAATGGCGACTTCGATCATTGCAGGGCTTCGCGGACAGCGCGACATTGCCGTTGGCAACGTGGTCGGCAGCAACATTTTCAACATCCTGTCCGGCCTGGGATTGACCGCGCTGATCGCTCCCACAGGCATAGAAGTCAGCGACGGCGTCTTGTCTTTCGATCTGCCGATTATGATCGCCACCGCCGTTGCCTGTATGCCGATCTTTTTTACCGGCCACCGTATCGCCCGATGGGAAGGCGCAATGTTTTTCGGATATTACATCGCTTATGCCTTCTATCTGATTTTGACGGCTACACGCAATCAGGCTGCGGCGCAATTTCGGACCGTTATGTTGTGGTTTGTCATTCCGCTGACGGTCACGACTCTGTTGATTTTTCTGGCTCGCACATTTCGTCATGACAAACTTCGCGTTGACGCCGCGTGAACCGGGCGCGGGCATAAAGTCTGCGCGCCTTCGGTAAAAAAGGAGGGAGGAAGTCAATGAACCCACACTGGATTCAAGCCACTTTTATGACGGTCAAGAAAGCCATGCGCAAATGCCCTCATTGCGGCAAAAAAGCCGCTTATCCGCCAAAAAAGCCGGGTCAATTTCACTTGTGCAAACATTGCCATCATCGTTTCAAGGAGAAGGAAAGTTAGCCAATGCCTCACGACATACCTTTATTGACTGATTTGTTGATTCTGCTGCTGGCCGCGTTGCCGATAGCATTCCTGTGTCATCGGTTGCGATTGCCGGTGATTGTCGGGTTTATGTTGACCGGCATCATCATCGGCCCGTCCGGAGCCGGATTGATCCACGACGTTCACGCCGTGGAGTTGATGGCCGAAATAGGAGTGGTGTTGTTGCTGTTCACCATCGGTCTGGAATTTTCTCTGCGACGAATGGTGGAAATGAAGCGACTGGTTCTGGTGGGCGGAGGTTTGCAGGTTGCGCTGACGATTTTGCTGGTGTTCGGCCTGGCGTGGTTGTTCGGGCGGTCGTTCAGCCAATCGGTCTTTTTCGGATTTTTGTTTGCGTTGTCCAGCACGGCGATAGTGCTGAAAAGTTATATGGATCGCGCCGAAGTCGAAGCTCCACACGGCAAAGCCGGCGTCGGCATTCTGTTGTTTCAGGATTTGTGCATAGTGCCGATGATGTTGTTGACGCCGGTTCTGAGCGGGAAGGAAGGTTCCGAACCGCTGCAAATCGCGTTGACTCTGGGCAAGGCCTTATTGGCGATTGTGGCCATTATCTTGACCGCGCGCATCGTCGTGCCGTTTTTGCTGGAACGAATCGTCAATCTGCGCAGCCCCGAAATTTTCATCGTTTTCGTGGTGCTGGTCAGTTTGGGAACGGCTGCCGTGACTGCGCAGTTCGGATTGTCGCTGGCGCTCGGAGCATTTATCGCCGGATTGGTGCTGTCGGAATCGGAATACAGTCACCAGATAGTGTCTGACGTGCTGCCGTTTCGGGACGTTTTCAACAGCCTGTTTTTCATTTCGATTGGAATGTTGTTGTCGCTCAACGCCCTGCTTTCAGGATTGACGACGGTGCTGTTTCTGCTGGCGGCCCTGGTTGTGGGCAAAGCCTTGATCGTGCTTGCGGTCGCGCTGCTGCTCGGCAATTCGCTGCGCGTGGCGACGATGATCGGACTGGGTTTGGCTCAGGTCGGCGAATTTTCCTTCATTCTGGCCAAGGTCGGCGCAGGGCAAGGGCTGCTTTCAGACGGCGATTACCAGCAATTTCTGGCGGCTTCGATTCTTTCGATGATACTGACGCCGTTTTTGATCAAGGCTGCGCCGCGCGCCGGATACGCCCTGCAATCGCTGGTTTCGCCCAAATCCAAAGAAGACTTTCCGGTCGAATCATTGAAAACGCCTGACCACCAAAAAGGTCACGTCATCATCATCGGCTACGGTATGAACGGGCGCAATCTGGCAAAGGTACTGAGCCGGACTTCTGTTCCGCACACGGTGTTGGAACTGAACGCCGAAAACGTCCGCAAAGGCAAGGCCGATGGCGCGCCGATTCATTATGGCGACGCCACGCGGCGCGAAATCTTGCAGCACGCCGGATTGGCTTCGGCCAGGATTCTGGTTGTTGCGATTTCCGATCTGCTGGCCACGCGCCGCATCGTTGCGCAGGCACGCGAAATGAATTCCGACCTGAACATCATTGTCCGCACGCGCTATATGTCAGAACTCGACGATCTGTATTCGCTCGGAGCCAATCAGGTCATTCCAGAAGAATTTGAAACCAGCATTGAAATCTTTTCGCGGGTGTTGCGCGAATACGGCATTGGGCGAAACATGATCGAACGCGAAGCGCAGGAAATTCGGCGCGAAGGTTACAAAGTGCTGCGATCTTCGTCCTTGCCTTTGGCCGAATTCAGCGTCGTCGCCGAAGCCTTCGGAGCCGTTTCGTCCGAAGCGGTCTTCATTGACGAACATTCGCCCGCGATTGGCAAAACTCTGGCGGAACTCAATCTGCGCCATCGCGCGGGCGTGACCGTCACCGCAGCGGTTTGCGACAATCTCACGCAGATCAATCTAGGCCCTGAATTCAAAATCCGCGCCAACGACATTCTGGTGTTGCTGGGCAATCCCGAACAGATCGAACAGGCGCTGGAAATCCTCAACGGCGAATCTGCGCCCGATCAATCCCTTTCTGAACAGGAAAACAAAATCGCCGATGTGACGTTGGCGTAACGCCAGCGACACATCGGCATAAAGTCGAATCGTTATGAATTGGGTCAGGCTGCGGCTTTCCGCGAAGTTTGTGTTTCAGTGGCCAGTTGAACCGTCACCGGCACAGGGTTGGAAACGATGTCGAACACAGGCGAACGTCTTTGCGCCAATTCGACCAATTCGCGCAGCTTTTCTTCCGGCGCATCGGCTTTGATCTTGAACGTGACGTTGAGGTTTTCGTAACCGTTTCTGACCTTGTCCGACAAACCGAGAAATCCATGCAGGTCCAGTTCGCCTTCGTAACTGGATTCGACCGATTCGATGGTGATGCCTTGCGCGGCGGCGTGATAAACCAGGCTGGTCGTCAAACAACCGGCCAGCGCCGCCATCACGTATTCCACCGGATTGGCGCCGTTGTCTTCGCCGAGCAACACGCCGGGTTCATCGGCATCCATCACGAACGGGGTCGTGCGCGAAGTGTCTTCCTGTCCCGCGCCGTAAAAATCCTTGACCGTGGTGGTGTTGTGTCCGCCGCGAACCCAGCGATTGCTGGCGCGAAAACGAAATTTGGCCAATCCCGGCGTTTCCTTGATGGCGTTGATGGTTCCGAACAATTGGTCAACGTTGACTCCATTGATGATTTTCTGTCCTGTCATTTTCTTCTTCTCCTTGTGAAATCGGTTTCTGTTTTTTCAAGCATCGCCCGCATCCGAACGATGCTTTTGCCGGTAAGAATGCGACACGATTCTGGACTTCGGTTGCCGCCGCCAGAATCGTGTTGTCATTACTGCTGTTTGATCTGGCACTGACAAGTGCGCCCTGGGAAATAGCCGCTGTACACAATCGCTGTGCGTCCGGGCTTCAAATTTTTCGGCATCGTCGTGGAGGTTTTGTCCTCGATGGAACCGTCGAATTTGATCAGCGTGCCTTTGGCAATCACATGGTCTGTGCGATTGGTGACCAACACCTGTTTGATGTTGTTGCCCATGACGCGGCATTCCAAAGATTGTCTTTCCGCCGAACCTGAACTGTTCGGGTTCGCCTGCGAACCGCCAGTCAGCGACAGCGTCAATGCCAGCGCCAGAGTCAAAAGCTTGATGGTTGCAGTCAGTTTGTTTTGTGATTTCATAAAGTTCTCCTTCTCTTGATTCAGTTAGTGATTGGTTGTTGTGGATCGCGGCGATTAACAAAACATCGGCGCGACTTCTTCTTCCAGACGTTTTCTGGCCGCGGGCATCAACCGTTCGACCGTTGCCAGAAAGTTTGGATGCGTCATTCCGCTGCCCAGATAAGTCCAGCGATTGGCCTGGTGTTGAACGGCCATGAATTGTTCGCGTTCGTCGGTGGTCAATGTGCGACCGGTGACGCGCTCGAATGCTTCCAGGTCGAATTGCGTTTGCATCTTCAATCCGCCGTCCAGGAACCCGCCGATTTCCAGATACCCGTTGATCGCTGTTTCGATTTCCTGCTCGCTGCAACCAGCCGCCAGCGATTCGACCATCAAGGTGTCCAGCTTGGCGTGTTGCGATTCTTCCATCCAATGATGTTTGAGCAGGCTTTTGAACTGAGTGTCCAGTCGCTGATTGTCGGCGATGCTGTCCAGGTAATGCCGCTGCGTCATCCATTCGATGTGCAGAATCACCATCGCCACCGACAGTGGGTGATGCGCCAGCACCGCTTTGGCGATTTCCGATGGAGGGCCGATCACGGCGCAATCCGATTGGAAGCCGGTTTTGAACTCTTCGGAGAAGCGTTTGAACAGATGGATGTGTTTGGCTTCTTCGCTGGCGAATTGCAGAAACGCGCGCGTCTGGTAATCGTCCGCGTCCAGTTGAGGCCGCGTGTGATCCATCACGAACGGCAGAATGAATTCTTCGACCAGGCCGAAAATGGCCAGGTAGGCATGACCGCGAATCTGGTTCAACAGGCGTTTTTCGTCAGCATTCAAAAAATCCATCGTCTGAACGCTAGCCAGCGATTCCGGCATAAACGGTTTGGAAAAATCCAGCCGTTTGTCGCCGCCGATGATGTCTTCGATCTTCCAATTGATTTTTTGCGAAGCGGCGAGCGTGTCCTTGTAACTGTAACTCGCGCCATTGGCAGTCGTCGTTTTTTGTTTCGTTGCCGTAGCCATTGTGGTTTCTCCTTCTTTTGATAATCGTCAAAAATTCAATTCAACGAGGCGTTCATTCGCCTTCACCAACAAAAGACGGAATCGGCGTGGGAAACCGGACAAAGGTCGAAAAGAATTTTTTGGCTTTCTTCGCCGCGTCAGATTTGGTGTGCTAAATTGGCCGCAACCACAAACAAACGTTGCCGGCATTTCAATCAATTTGTATGGAGAAGTTTGATGAATCGTCCCGCTTCGGAAGAAATCACTCAGTTGCTGCTGGCCTGGGGCGGCGGTGATGAAACCGCGCTGGAACGATTGATGCCGCTGGTGCATACCGAACTGAAACGATTGGCCAAACGGTACATGAACCGCCAGCGCAGCGGGCATACGTTGCAAACGACTGCGTTGGTCAACGAAGCGTATCTGCGGTTGATAGATTCCAGTCGCGTGCAATGGCAGAACCGCGCGCATTTTTTCGCCATCTCGGCGCAATTGATGCGGCGGATTCTGGTGGATGCGGCGCGCGCCAAACATAATCTGAAACGCGGGGGCGGCGCTCAGGTGATTGCGCTGGACGAAGCGCCGGACGTGTTCAACGAACAAGCGGCGGAATTGATTGCGCTGGACGAGGCATTGAAAGCGCTGGCTTCATTCAGCCCGCGCTTAAGTCAGGTGGTCGAGTTGAGGTATTTCGGTGGATTGAGCGAAGAAGAAATCGCCGAAGTTTTGAAAACTTCGACGCGCACTATTCGCCGCGATTGGAAATTGGCGCGCACCTGGCTGTATCGTGAATTGAGCAGGGAAACGAACGATGACGCCTGAACGCTGGGATCAAGTCGGCAAGCTGTATCACGACGCGCTGGAACTGGAACCGGAACGACGCGCGGCCTTTCTGGATGAAGCATGTGCCGGGGATACGTCGTTGCGTCGTGAAGTGGAATCGTTGCTGGCGGCGGAAACACGCGTCGGAGATTTCATCGCCGAGCCTGTGTTTGAAGCTGCAGCAGAGTTGCTGACGGAAGAAACGACTTCCGGCCTCGCCGGCAGGCAATTGGGCGAATACGAAATTCTGGCGTTTCTGGGCAAGGGCGGAATGGGCGAGGTTTATCTGGCGCGCGATCCGAGTCTGGAACGCAAGATTGCTCTGAAATTGCTGCTGCCCGATTTTACGGGTGATGAAGCGCGAGTATCCCGCTTTATCCGCGAAGCCAAAGCCGTTTCGGCGCTCAATCATCCGAACATCATCACCATTCACGAAATCGGCGAAACCGACGGACGCCGTTACATCGCCACGGAATTCATCGAAGGCCAGACGCTGCGCAGACAATTGTCCGCCAGACAACTTCAGATCGCAGACACGGTCGAAATCGTTTTCCAAATCGCGCAGGCGCTGGACGCAGCGCATAGCGCCGGAATCATTCACCGCGACATCAAACCGGAAAATGTCATGGTGCGTCCCGACGGATTGGTCAAGGTGCTTGATTTCGGACTGGCCAAACTGACCGAAAACGATGCCACGCAATCGGAATTCGACACTCAGGCGACCAGCGCCGCCAGCTTCAAAACCGGTCCAGGAATTGTTCTGGGGACTGTGGCCTATATGTCGCCCGAACAGTTGCGCGGCCACGAAGCCGACGCGCGCAGCGATTTGTTCAGTCTGGGCGTGTTGTTTTATGAATTGATCGCCGGGCGGCGTCCGTTTACAGGCGAAACCAGCAGCCATGTGGTCGTCGCCATTCTGGAACAAGACCCGCCGCCGCTGACGCAATTCGCGCCGGAAATTTCCGTCGAACTTCAACGAATCATCGGCAAATTGCTCAACAAAGATGCCGGGCAACGTTATCAATCAGTCAAGGATTTGATGGCCGATTTGGAACCATTTCGACAACGAATGTTCCGCAATCCAGTCGCCTTCAACCAACAACCGACCGCCGAAGCGCCAGCCCAATCCACAGGCAAAGGCGCGGCAACCAGCACCAAAACCACGTTTGCGCGATTGTTTCATCAGCTTCAATTTCATCGCCGGTTCGTCTGGGTTGCGCTGGCTGTAATGGTTTTGGCGACGGCGGGCTTTTTATACTTTTCGCGGCGGGCTGAAACTCTGACGGAAAAAGACACCTTGTTGCTGGCCGATTTCGTCAATCTGACCGGCGAAGACGTATTCGACAGCACGTTGAAACAGGCGTTGGCCGTACAATTGGAGCAAACGCCGTTTTTGAGTTTTCTGGCCGAAGACCGCATCCGCGAAACGTTGCGATATATGAAACGCGAGCCGGATGAGCGCGTCACCAAAGAACTGGCGCGCGAAATTTGCGAACGACAGGGCGTCAAGGCATTCATTGTCGGTTCGATTGCGCGGTTCGACCGTCATTATTCGATCACGCTGGAAACCATCAACGGTCAAACCGGCGAAACCATTGCGCGCTCGCTGGCCGAAGCCGAAGGCAAAGACCGCGTGTTGCGCGCGCTGAGCAATGCCGCGACTCAATTGCGCGAACGCATGGGCGAATCGCTCGCTTCGATTCGACAGTTCGACGCGCCGCTGGAACAGGCGACGACTTCTTCATTGGAAGCGTTCAAGGCGTGGGCGCATGGCATTGAACTGGTCAGAAGTCGCAAAAGTGGGGCGTTGCCGTTTTATTACCGCGCAAAAGAACTCGATCCGAATTTTGCCCGCGTCTACGTTTCGCTTTCGCTGGCGCACGCCAACCAGGGCGAAATCGAACAAGCGGCGGAATACGCCGCGCAAGCTTATGAGTTGCGCCACCATGTGACCGAACGCGAAAAGTTCGACATCGCCGCCAATTACCACACTATGGTGACAGGCGATTTGTTGAAAGCCATCGAACAACTGGAACTGTGGCGACAAACGTATGCGCGCGATTACAGCCCGCTGAGCCGGTTGTCCATGCTGTACAGATTGGTCGGACGATTGGAAAAATCGCTGGCCGCCGCGCGCGAAGCGCGTCAGATCAATTCCGGCGCTTATGTCCCGCGTGTGGCCATGGGAACGGCGCTGGTGCAGATGAACCGTTTTGACGAAGCGCAATCGGTCATCCGCGAAGCGCTGGATCAACGGCTGGCCACGGCGACTTCGCGCCGCGATTTGTTTCAAGTGGCATTTATCCGCGGCGACACGGCGACGATGCAGCGCCAACTGGATTGGGCGGCGCAAAGTTCCGATTCGCATCTGGCCGTTTACTGGCAAGCACAAACGGCTTCGTTCGCCGGACGATTGAAACAGGCGAACGAATTGTATCAACGGGCGGCTTCCGTGCTGGCAGCGGAATCGCCGGAACGCGCCGCATTGGTTGCCGAGGAATCCCTGTTGCGAAATGCAATGTGCGGCATGTGTCAGCCAGTCAAAACCGCCAAACCGGTTGCCGTGTCGCGCATCACGCAACAATCGCAAATGCCCATTGCCGTCAGCCGTGCGTTAGCACTGGCGTTATGTGGTGAATTCAACCGCGCCCAGGCGTTGGTCGAAGAAATCGCCAAAACCAATCCGCAATCGTTTTTGGCGAACGCGATCTGGTTGCCGGTGATTCGCGCGGCGATTGAATTGCGAAGAGGAAACCCGGCTCAAGCGATACAAGTGTTGCAACCGACGCTGGCTTACGAACAGACGGCTTCGTTCTGGCCGACGTTTTTGCGCGGGCAATCCTTGCTGGCGCAAAACGCCGGAACCGAAGCGGCTTCGGAATTTCAAAAGATTCAGGACAATCGAGGCTGGGATGTCACGTCGCCGCTGTGGCCGCTGGCGCAACTTGGTTTGGCGCGCGCCGCCGCTTTGTCCGGCGATGCCGCCCAGAGTCGTCAATGGCGGCAATCGTTTTCTGACTTATGGAAAGACGCCGACGGAGATTTGCTGGCGCGGTTCGACGCCGCCGACGAGTTGAACTGAGAATTGGCGATCACCGGACATCAAAAAAAGGCACACGAGAATTTTCCTCGTGTGCCTTTTTGTTTGGTTCAGCAAATGAATCGCCAGGTTAGGCGACGGTGATTTCCTTGGCCAGATACACATCCTGAATCGCGTTCAGGATTTCCACGCCTTCTTTCATCGGGCGCTGGAACGCTTTGCGACCGGAGATCAATCCCGTTCCGCCTGCGCGTTTGTTGACGATGGCGGTGGTCACGGCTTCGGCCAGATCGCTGGCGCCTTTGGATTCGCCGCCGGAATTAATCAATCCCGCGCGTCCCATGTAACAGTTGGCGACCTGATACCGCGTCAGGTCAATCAGATTGTCCGATGACAGTTCGGTGTACACGCGGTCGTCAATCTTGCCGTAGGGATTTTCCTTCGACGACAGAGCTTTGTACCCGCCGTTATTCAGCGGCAATTTCTGTTTGATGATGTCGGCTTCGATGGTCACGCCCAGGTGGTTGGCCTGACCGGTCAAATCCGCCGATACGTGATAATCCTTGTCTTTCTTGAAGTCAGGATTACGCAGGTAACACCACAGCACGGTGTACAGACCCAGTTCATGCGCGTGCTGGAACGCTTCGGAAACTTCCTGCAACTGGCGCGTGGCTTCGTCCGAACCGAAGTAAATCGTCGCGCCGATGCCGGTCGCGCCCATGTCGAATGCCTGATCCACACGACCAAACATGACCTGGTCGAATTTGTTCGGATAGGTCAGGAATTCGTTGTGGTTGATTTTGACGATGAAGGGAATGCGGTGCGCGTATTTGCGGCTGCATGCTCCGAGCACGCCCAGCGTCGAAGCCACAGCGTTGCATCCGCCTTCGATGGCCAGTTCGACGATTTTGGCCGGGTCGAAGTAAATCGGGTTTTTGGCGAAGCTGGCTCCGGCAGAATGTTCGATGCCCTGATCAACCGGCAAAATCGAAAGGTAGCCGGTTCCGGCCAGACGGCCAGTGTTGAACGTATGCTGCAAATTTCTGAGCACTGCCGACGGACGATCCGAATCCGTCCACACGCGATCCACGAAATCCGGTCCTGGCAAATGCAGTGATTCTTTGGAAATTGTTTTGCATTGGTGAGTGAGCAAAGCTTGCCCTTCTGCTCCCAGCAGCTTCTCGATTGCTTGAATGTCCATTGGTTGTAATCTCCGAATCAGTTGAGGTGGAAAAAAGTAAGCGGGATTCTACTGTGTAGGTTTTGGAATGGTCAAACCAAGAAGGTGAGCCGCTGAGCCTTGGAATGACAGAAGGCGAGGATCAGGGAAGGCGCAACGCTCTTTCCTGATCCTCGAACGCGCCTCGGTCGCGAATGCCCATCACGGATGAATAACGCGGTAATGGTGAATCGCCACTCCACCGACAAAGGTTTTGTGAGCCGTCAATTCCAGCATGGTTGGCTCATTGATTCCTCGGAACAGCGGCATTCCCGAACCCAGCACAACCGGATTCACCTTGAGAATGAGTTCGTTGATTTCCGGGAAAAGCGCGCCAGCCAGATTCGCTCCGCCACATAACCAGATGTCCAGACCCGATTCCTGTTTCAACTTCCTCGCCAGATCAACAGGATCGTGCGTCACCAGTTGAACGGCCGGGTCAGGGCTTTTGGTCATACTGCTCGACACGACGTACTGCCGAAGCTGGGGGTAAGGATTGGTAAACCCGGCCAGCGATCCGACTTCATACGTGTGACGCCCCATCACGACTGTATCGAAGTGTTTGTTGATGGCTTTCGCGCCGAGCATTTCCTGTAAGTGGCCAGGAATTGTTTCCGGGTATTCTTCGATGATGTAGGGCAAATGCTCGCCATTCATCGGGAAAAAATCGAAGCTGCCATCTTCTCGCGCAATAAAACCGTCGGCGGTGCAGGCGATGTAATAAACCAGATTTCGCATTCAAACCTTTCCTTTCTGGTGGTGCGCCATACAAACAAGGGCTGCTGCGTTTCAGCAGTCAGCCCTTTGATAAATGTCGTCAACCGGAATTCTCAGCAGACCAGATTCACCAGCGTTCGCACGCACACACCTGTTGGCCCAATCGCCAGATAAGGTTTGGTGCTGTCGTTCCAGGCGGTTCCGGCAATGTCCAGATGCACCCACGGAGTGTCTTCGACAAATTCGCGGATGAAATACGCGCCGGTGATGGTTCCTGCTTTGCGACCGCCGATGTTTTTGATGTCGGCAATTTCGCTTTTGATTTGCTCGCGGTATTCCTTGTCGAGCGGCAGTTGCCAGAATTTTTCGCCGGACTTTTTCGCCGCTGCAATCACCGTGTCAATCCATTCCTGGTTGTTGCCCAGAATCGCCACGTACACGTCACCCAGCGCAATCGAAACCGCGCCGGTCAGCGTGGCCAAATCCACAATCTTCGTTGCGCCGAGTTTGCGCGCATACGCTACGGCATCGGCCAGAATCAAACGTCCTTCGGCGTCAGTGTTGATGACTTCAATGGTCTTGCCGGTCATGGCGCGAACCACGTCGCCCGGACGTTGTGCGCGTCCGCCGGGCATGTTTTCCGTCGCCGGAACGATGCCCAGCACGTTGACCGAAGGTTTCAATTGAGCAATGGCACGCATCGCAGCAATGGTCGTCGCTCCGCCGGCCATGTCGTATTTCATTTTTTCCATGCCGTCGGCGGGTTTGATGGAAATGCCGCCAGTGTCGAAGGTCACGCCTTTGCCGACGATGGCCACGGTTTCATCGGATTTGGTTTTCGGTTTGTAACTCAGAACGATCAGCTTGGCGGGTTCGGCGGAACCTTGCGCCACGCCGAGCAACGACCCCATGCCGAGTTCGCGCATCTGGTCTTCGTCCAACACGTCCAGCGTCAATCCATAAGCCTTGGCGACTTCAGCGGCTTTGCTGGCCATCTCGGTCGGCGTCATGACGTTGCTGGGTTCGTTGATGACTTCGCGGCCAAAATTGGTCGCTTCGGCAATGATACGTCCGCGTTCGATGCCCGCTTTGGTTGCATCAAGCTCGGTGCCATCCGTGGCGATCATCATTTGATCCAGATGACTCTCGGTTTTGTCGCTGGTGTGATATTTGTCCGGCTCAAACAGCGCCAACAACGCGCCTTCGGTTGCAGCCTGCGCGCATTCGCTTGCATCCAGACCAAACCGTTGCAAAAACGCGAACGTCCGGGCTTTTTTGCCGCGCAAAGTTCGCGCGGCCACGCCAGCCATTCGCCGCACGTTATCGGGTTTGAATTCGTCGCGTTTGCCTGCGCCGAGCAGCAGCAACCGCCGCGCTTTCATCTCGCCCGTGCTGTGAACGTAGGCGGATTCGCTCGCTTTGCCGGTGAATTCGCCGGTTTCGATCAGCGAAGTCAGCACGCCGCCGGTTCGTTGATCCAGTTCGGCCAGCACACCAGCGTCGGGTTTTTCACCTTCAAACACGCCGACGGCCAGCGCATCGCATTCAATTTCGTAAAACTTCCTTGAGTCAGCTTTGACTTCCATTCATTTTCTCCTGATGTAGTTTCAGTGCTTTGAAATCATGATTTGGTTTAAGGAATGTATATTCGGCTATACCCCAGATACCGATCCAGATCGAGAACAATTTCAGCCAGACGATCTGCGCATTGCTTTCGGTAAGCAACCTTTCCAAGCCGGCTTCGCTTGCCCACCGTCAACACAGGAATGGAATCTGCGGTAACTTTTCGGCGCAATGTGTCTTCCATCGAATCTTCGCCGTCCATATTGCGATTGTCCGTCAGCAATATCATTCCCTGTTGCTGCGCAAATTCCCAAACTTCATTGTCGGTGCTGTCAGTTGGTAGGCCAACTTCGGTAAATGTAACCAATCGGATGGGGACGATTTCCAGCCAGCCATTTTTGGCAAGAGCGCCCAGCAGAAGGTCGGCGTCACCTTCCAGGTTGTGATCCAGCAAAATAGTCGTCATTAGTTCTTGGAGCTTCCGCTTCCAGCAGTAAGATTGGAGTACGCCGCAGTTTGTTTAGGATTTGACGGTCTGGCCGGGCGAGACGCCAAATGAAGGCGCAATCCCTCTTCGTGATCTCGCCGCAATTCTTCAGCCCGTTCAACCACCTGCTGGTATTCGGCTTCGACTTCTTCACGATGTTCATCCAGATAAGTCATTACGTCAGCCATCTGTTGTTCAGTCAGGTTGAATTTATCCAGAATCAGATGTGGCGGGTATCCGTCCTTGATGAAATCCATGATGGCGTAAAGCGTGATTCGCGTTCCGGCAACGGTCAAACCGCGTTCGGTTCGAATGACGGTCGGTTGCTGATTGGGCTGTCCATTCGTATTCATAACTGCTCCTTGTTGAATCCGAAGGCATTTTATTGCCTGCTGCCGGGAGAGGCAAAAAGTCATTCCCGGTTTCGCTCTTTCATCGCCGCGCGAGCTTCGCGTTCCTGAGTCTTTTTCGCTTCGTCGGCGCGTTTGTCGTACAGCTTTTTGCCTTTGGCCAATCCGATTTCGCATTTGATCAGATTGCCTTTGAAATACAGTTTGGTCGGCACCAGCGTCAGTCCTTTTTCCTGCGTCTTCGATTGCAGCCGGTAGATTTCGCGTTTGTGCATCAACAAACGGCGTTCACGGTCTGGATCGTGATTTTGCCGGTTGCCGTGCGAGTAAGGACTGATGTGAACGTTCAGCAGCCAGACTTCGCCGTCGCGCACGGAAACATAGCCGTCTTTCAGATTTACGCGCCCGGCGCGAGCGGATTTGACTTCGGTTCCGGTCAATTGAATCCCGGCTTCATACGTTTCCAGAATGAAATAATGATGATACGCCTCGCGGTTGGTCGCGACGGCTTTGTTTTGTTCTTTTTCGGTTTTTTGTGCCATTCCTGTCTTTCAAACTCTTTCCGATTTCAGCGGGCGCTCCATCAACTCCAATTCCAATTCGCGCGGAGTTTTACCTTCGTACAGCATCTGGTACACGCCTGTCGTAATGGGCATTTCGACGCCGAGCTTTGTTGCCAGCGCGTGACCAGCTTTGGCGGTTTTGACGCCTTCGGCAACTTCGCGCATTTCGCTGATGATGTCTTCCAGCTTGCGTCCGCGCCCGAGTTCCAAACCGACGCGACGATTGCGCGACAAAGCGCCGAAGCAGGTCAACACCAGATCGCCCATTCCCGCCAAACCCGCCAGCGTGTCGGCTCGTCCGCCTGACTTCACCGCCAGTCGCGTCATTTCCGCCAATCCGCGCGTCACCAGCGCAGCCTGACTATTGTAGCCCAAGCCCAATCCGTTAACCGCTCCGGTGGCAATTGCCATGACGTTTTTGATGGCTCCGGCAATTTCCACGCCAACCACGTCATTGTTGGTGTACACGCGAAAGCGGCTGGACGACAACGCCTGTTGAATTTCCGTTGCCCAACCGAGTGAATGCGAAGCCGCGACAATCGCACAAGGTTCATCTTTGGCGACTTCCTGCGCGAAGCTGGGGCCGGATAAAATGACATAACGCGGTTCAAACTTGTCTTTCAACACATCGCGGACGACTTCTTCCATCCGCATCTGCGTCTCGATTTCAATGCCTTTGGTCGCGTTGACGAAAATTGTCTGGGCCCCAGCCTCTGAATGCAGGTAAGGCAGCATCTGGCCGTAAATTATTCGGCAAACATGCGAAGGTACAACGGTCAAAACGATCTCGGCATCGGTCAACGCCGTTGCCAGATCGTTTGTCGCAGAAATCGAATCGGGCAAGGCAAAGCCAGGCAGGTAAATTTTGTTTTCGCTTTCGCGCCGCAACACATCGGCGACTTCCGCGCTGTGTGCCCACAGACGGACTTCGTTTCCGGCGCGCGCAGCCACCAAGGCCAACGCCGTTCCCCAACTGCCTGCTCCGATGATGGCGATTCGTCTCATGGTGGTTATTTCAACAACACGTCTCCGGCTCGGCGAATGTCGTAAGCGAACGAAACAAAGGTTTGCAGATACGCGATCATGGCCACAGCCAACCCCGCGTAGGCCAGCAAAGGCACTCCGGGCAATTCCGTCAGCCAGATTGCCGCTGCAATCACGGCCAACATGACAACGGCAATCCACCAGCGATAAATCACCTTGAACCACAGTACAAACACAGTGATGAAGCCCAATACCGTCACCAGCGTTCCTAAGCCATGGGGCTGAAACAGCATTAGCACCATCGAAAAGTAATAGCTGGCCACCAATCCACGCACGAATTTTTGCAGCGTGAAGTAATGCTCGTAAAAGAACGGAAACAGCGCCGCCAGTGCCGCCACCACCAGCCATTCATTGCGTTCGCCTGTTGGAACCGTCAGCGCGCGGCAAAGCAGGTAATGCCAGATCAAAATCAACCAGACCGGCATGGTGTTGCGAACCCATTTGGCGAACCGCCCGGGTTTGATCAGCGCCAAATCAGCAGCCAGGTAAAGATAATACCCAACCGCAGGCAGCCATACTCCCAACCATGTTTCGTGGATCGTGTTGCGGCCTAAAGAAACCAGCAAGGTGACAATCACAGCAATCAACGGCGCCCACTCATAACTGCGAATGTTCGACGGCGGCTGGCTGTACCAGCGTTCATACGCATCGTGAACGCGCAAATTGGGTGTCAATGACCGGTTGATGCTTTCGGCGACTTGCGACATCACTTCTTGATGAAACTCTTTGTCGTCGCGGCGGGCGATTCTGTCCGTTTCAGCAATCTGAATCGGTTCGTGATAACGAACGATGATCTTTGCCGGTTTTGGCAGCAGCTTCCATTTTGGCCAGGCGCGATAAGCTCCGCCGATGGTGACCGGCACAATCGGCGCGCCGGTTTCGATGGCCAACCGCGCGACGCCGGTTCGCAATTCGCCCATTGGTCCCTGTTCGGATCGTTGACCTTCGGGAAAAATTCCCAGCGCATCTTCACTTTTCAACACTTTCACTGCTTCTTGAAATGCCGATTCGCCTTTGCCTTTGCGAATGTCTACCGGGAACGATCCGAACGCACGAATCAATTGGCCAAGCACGGGAACTTTGAACAACGCATCCCACGCCATAAACCGAATCTTGCGTTTGACCGGCAACATCACCAGTACCGGATCGAGGTACGATGGATGATTGCCCGCGATGATGACTGCGCCGCGTTCCGGTATGTTTTCCACGCCGTGATATTCCACGGCAAACAGCACGCGAAACAACGGCCAGCCAATGGATTTCAACAATCGTAAAAGCATAAAGGAAACAGAGTGGACAGGATTAACAGGATTTTTCAGGATTTTGATTTCAATAAACCAATCCTGCTCAATTCTGTAAATCCTGTCGAAAGATGTTTTGTGTCAATGGGATTCGCGTGTGACTTCGGTGCCGCTGCGTCCGACGAGAAAATCAAAATCCGCTCCTTGATCGGCTTGCAGCACATGATCCACGTACAGTTTGTAATAGCCGCGATTGAACGGCGAAGTCGGCGGTTGCCAACGCGCGCGGCGTGCGGCCAATTCTTCGTCAGAAACTTCCAGATGCAGTTTGCGCGCCGCGACATCCAGTTGGATGAAATCGCCGTTTTCCACCAACGCCAATGGGCCGCCAGTCGCAGCTTCAGGCGCAACGTGCAGCACGACCGTTCCATAAGCCGTGCCGCTCATGCGCGCGTCCGAAATGCGAATCATGTCAGTGATGCCTTTGCGCAAAATCTTTTCTGGCAACCCGAAATTCCCGACTTCGGCCATTCCCGGATACCCGCGCGGGCCGCAATTTTTCAGCACCAGAATGCAGCTTTCGTCCACGTCCAGATTCGGATCGTCCACGCGCGCGTTGTAATCTTCGATGGTTTCAAACACGACGGCGCGTCCGCGATGTTGCATCAGTTCAGGCGTCGCCGCCGAAGGTTTAATCACTGCTCCGTTCGGGCAGAGATTGCCGCTCAGCACGGCCAGTCCGCCTTGTTTAACCAGCGGTTCGTTGAATGGCTTGATGACATCGCGGTTGTAGCAAGGCGCATTCGCAGTGTTTTCGCCTATGGTTTTGCCGTTGACGGTCAGCGCGTCGCGGTTGATCAAATCGCCGAGTTCACGAATCACCGCCGGAACTCCGCCCGCGTAATAAAAATCTTCCATCAGGTATTTGCCCGAAGGCATCAGGTTAACCAGGCACGGGACGTCGCGGCCAAGCGCATCCCAATCGCTGAGTTTGAAATCAATTCCCAAGCGTCCGGCCAGCGCCAGCAAATGCACCACGGCATTGGTCGAACCGCCGATGGCTCCAACGACGCGCACGGCGTTTTCAAACGCTTGCCGAGTGAGAATCTTGGACATGCGCAAATCTTCGTGAACCATTTCGACAATGCGGCGACCGGCCATGTGAGCCAGCGCGTACCGCCGCGAATCCACCGCCGGAATCGCAGCGTTCATGGGCATTCCCATTCCTAGTGATTCAACAACGCTGGCCATGGTCGAAGCCGTGCCCATAGTCATGCAATGACCTGTCGAGCGGCTCATGCAGCTTTCAGCTTCCTGAAAATCGCAGAGCGGCATAATTCCAGCGCGAACCTCTTCGCTGAACTTCCAGACGTTTGTGCCGGAGCCTATGTCTTCGCCGCGAAACTTGCCGTTCAACATCGGCCCACCGGAAATCGCCAGCGTCGGCAGATCGCAACTCGCTGCGCCCATCAAACACGCCGGGGTCGTCTTGTCGCAGCCGACCAGCAAGACCACGCCGTCAATCGGATTGGCGCGAATGGTTTCTTCCACGTCCATGCTGGCCAGGTTGCGAAAGAGCATGGCCGTCGGACGCATCAGGTTTTCGCCCAACGACATGACAGGGAATTCCATGGGGAAACCGCCCGCTTCGTAAATGCCGCGTTTGACGTGTTCGGCAATTTTGCGGAAATGACCGTTGCAGGGAGTCAGATCCGACCACGTGTTACAGATGCCAATGACCGGGCGGCCATCGAAGAGGTGATCCGGGTAACCCTGATTTTTCGTCCAACTGCGATGAATGAAACCGCCTTTGTCGGTCGGGCCAAACCAGTGAGAACTGCGATATTTTTTGGATTGAGACATTCCTTGCTCGCTTTTGAAATGGAGTGGTGGCGCGAAAGGCCGCCACAAGTATAACCAGTCGTTTCGGTCTGTCCATTTTCTATCTGAAAAGTTTGTTTGCTGAGAAATAGTTTCTCTGTTGACAATCTCTGGAGAAGGAGTGTATAGTCCGCGCCACGATGACGAAGAAAGTGAAAATCACACCGAGCGTGGCCGAGCAGGCGATGATCCGATTGATGCGGGTTGGCGACCGGTTGTGGCGCAAATCGGACGAACGATTCAAGCAATGGGGTTTGACGGATAACCATTACAACGTGCTTCGCATTTTGAACGGAGCCAGAGAACCGATTTCGCAGGCGGAAATCGGGCGCAAAATGTTGTCGTCGCGCGCCAATGTCACCAAATTGGTGGACGTGTTGGAAGATCGCAAATTCGCCAAACGGTTGTCGTGCGAAGATCGCCGGGTGAATCTGGTGGAATTGACCGACGAAGGCGCAAAGTTCATCGAAGAAACTTTGCCGGTGGTGATCGGCGTGGCCAACGAACAAATGAAACCGCTGACCCGCGACGAACAAAAGACGCTCTTTGTTCTGCTCGGCAAATTGCTCGAAGAGTGAAAAATTTTTGGACATATTGTTAATCAAGAAACAATCAACAGGTAGATAGAATAAAAAGGAGAAAACATGATTCGAAAACTTTTGGCGACCAATGACGATATTCTGCAATTGATTCTGCGGCTGACGCTGGGCATTGTCATGCTTCCGCACGGGGCGCAAAAATTGCTGGGATGGTTTGGCGGCGGCGGATTCAGCGCCACGATGCAGGGGATGACTTCGATGGGTTTGCCTGCGGTGATCGTGTTTCTGGTCATCATGGCGGAATCCTTCGGCGCATTGGGATTGATTACGGGTTTTCTGACGCGGTTCAGCGCCTTTGGTATTGCGATGGTGATGCTTGGCGCGATCTTTACCGTCCACGCCAAAGTCGGGTTTTTCATGAACTGGATGGGACAGCAGCAAGGCGAAGGATTCGAATACCATTTACTGGTGCTCGGCATTGCGCTGGTGCTGATGATTCGCGGCGGCGGGAAGTTTTCCGTTGACGGCGCTCTGCAAGGCAATAAACAGTAATAACAAACAAAAAACCGAGAGGAGGTTTTATGCAGATCATCAAAGCGAAAGACAGGTTTCACATCGAAAGCGACTGGTTGTCGGCGTACTGGTTGTTCAGTTTCGACCGCTATTACGATCCGTCGAACATGAATTTTGGGCCGTTGCGCGTGTTCAATCACGACACGATTGCCGGAGGCGGAGGCTTTCCCACGCATTCGCACCGGGAAATGGAAATCGTGACCTACGTGCTGAGCGGCAAACTGGCGCACAAGGACAGCACAGGCGGAATTGGATTCATCAATGCGGGAGAAGTCCAGCGAATGACTGCCGGAACCGCGATTGCCCACTCGGAATTCAATGCGTCGGAAACCGATCCGACCCGATTGTTGCAAATCTGGGTGTTGCCTGAACGCGCCGGGTTGAAACCGTCTTACGAGCAAAAGCAGTTCACGACCGAACAACGCACAGGCGTGTTGTTGCCGATTGCTTCGGGGCAGGATGTGCCGGGCGGCGTAAAGATTCATCAGGACACGACGTTTTACGTTTCGCGGCTGAGAGCAGGTGACAGCGTCGCTCACGAATTGAAAGCCGGACGCCGTGCGTTTCTGTATGTCATCGAAGGCGAAGTTGCGCTCAACGGCGAGGCTTTGAGCGCGGGCGATCAGGCGCGAATTACCGAAGCAGGCACGTTGACGCTGTCGGCATCCGGTGAAAGCGAGATTATTTTGATTGACCTGCCTTGAGTTTGACCGCTGCAAGTTCCTGTTGTTCCTGCTCGCGCCAGATTCGACGAAGTTCCAACACTTCTTCGGTCAGCGCGAGCAGTTTTTCTTTGATCGCTTCGCCATTTAGGTCGGGCGGTTTGGGGTAACGGCAAGGCAAAGCCAAAGGCCGAACAGGTTCACGCGCTTCGGCAGGAACGCGCGTAATCATTTCGTAGATGGGAAATTCGGCGGCGCCGAGTTCGCGTTTGATCCATTTCAACGTGCGCGCTGTTTCAGCGTCGCATTCGGCAATGGCATGGAGCAGCGCCGAGCAAATAAACGTCGCACAAAAAACCGTCTTGCCAAATTTATTTTTTGGATCGCATCCCGCCACGCCCATAACTCGACACGTCGGCGGACAGCACCCAGTCCCTTGCTGATGGCAGCGAGCGCAAATGTCGAAAACTCCGCTGGCGGCAAAAAAACGATCCAGCAGGGAAATCAATTCTTTGCGCGTCACTCCTTCGCTGGTTTCCGGTTGAGTTTGTAATCGTTTCCGTTCCATTCGTGCGCAGCGCACACACAGGAACAACTCTTCTGAATTGGGGGATTGATCTGCGGCGTCAAACTTGATGAGTTGATATAGCCGGGCGGTTTCGGCTTCACAGTGAGCGCATGGTTGGTGAATCGTCAGAGTCATGAATTCGCCCGATCCCGCGCTTCCAGCAACTTCACGATGGCGTTCATCCAATCCACCAGATGTTCTGTGACTTCTTCGCGGTTCGTTTCGTTCAACGTTTCGTGGCGCGCCTGGGTGAAGATTCTATAGCTGACTTTTTCCATTCCGTGCGAACGATAGTATTCGGCCAAAGCCGTCGAACCGCGTCCTTCTTCGTTGGCGGCGTCGCGCGAACCGGAAAACAGATAAATCGGCAGTTGTTTCGGCACGTGCGCGCGAAATTCCGGTTTGGCCGCTTCAGTAACGGCATCCACCACGTCCAGCCATAATTGGGTCGAGCACAAAAATCCGCACATCGGATCGGCGATGTATTTGTCTACTTCGGCTTCGTCGCGTGACAGCCAGTCAAACGAAGTCCGGTTTGGTCGGAACGGTTTGTTGAAAGCGTCGAAGGTGAGATTGTTGATAAGTTCGCTTTTGCCGCGTTTGCCCAATCGCCAGCGTTCGATTTTGGCGATGAGTTTTCCTGCGCGAGCCAGCGGCGAAACCAGACCGTTCGCGCCGGACATGGCTACGGCGTCGAACAAATCCCGCGTCGCCAGATGCTGCGCCACCAGCGAACCCAGGCTGTGGCCGAACAAAATCACTCGATGGCCGAAAAATTCGTTGCGTTCAAATCGCGCGAGTTCCTCGATGTCTTTCAGAATTCTTTGCCATCCGTGCTGATCGGCGAAATGTCCGATGTCTGCTGCTGATGACGCCGTTTTGCCATGTCCGCGGTAATCGTTGGCAAAGACGACGAAGCCGTTTTCGGTCAAAGTTTCGGCCAGACGTTCGTAACGTCCGGCGTGTTCGGCCAGGCCATGAGCGATATGAACGACGGCTTTGCCAATGCCAATGTCGGGTTGCCAGCGATAAACAAACAGCTTTGCGCCGTCGTCGGCAGTAAAAGTGAAATGCTGTTCCTTCATCGTTCGCCCAACTTTTCGCGCAAATATCCGATGGCGATGCTGTATTGCCCCAGATAATAAGTCGCCCAGATCAGATACTCCGCCATTGGGACAGGCGTTTTGAAACGTCCGGCGGCGATCATCGAATCGGAAATCATGAACAGCACAGCGCCCAGCCAGACATGAGGTTTGGAAAATCCGGCCAGAATGCTGGAAATCACCATGACGGTGATGGCGCAGATGTAAACCATGACCGGTTTGGCCATCGCTCCCAAATTCGGCGACAGCCAGTTCGACAACAGCAAGCTGGCAATCAACACCGCCGCCGTCAAAGCCAGTTGCCGTCCGTTTGGGCGCAAAGGCCGCGTCCAGTTTCGCACAAACAGCAAAATGTAAATGAAGTGCGCGACCAGAAACGACACCAACCCTTGAATAAAGAAATTGCCCGGCAGATCAAGAAAGATGTCTCCCAGGCAGGAAAAGCTCAGCGCCGTGCCCAGAATCAAATTGTCGCGGTCGCGCAACCACTCGATGCCCTGCGGTCTGGCTCCGCGCAACAGTTTGAATGCCAGCACAGCCAGCGGAGCGATGCTCAGCGCCTTGACGGCAATGCTGCCGGGAAAGGGTTGGAGGCTTTGCGTCGCCAGATACACCGCGCCGCAGGTTATCGAAAGCAGCAACCACCATTTGTCCGTCTCGCCAAAACCTCGCAAACGGCCAAACGTCAAAACGTCCGTGTTCATTTGCAAACCTCAGTGCTGATTGAATGAAAGGAATAAAAACGGCTGAATCATACCAGCGGGCAGTTGTTTTTGGCGAATATGGTCGAGAAATCGTCTGGCTTGCCGGGAGCTTGTTCGACTCCTGGCAAGCTTCGATTTTCGGTTATTTCTTTAGCATACAATCCATCGAATATGGAGTGATGGCGTCCCGGCTCACGCTTCATTTACATTGTTTCAGGACGTCACCGAGCTACTTGAATGAATCATTTGTCGGAACGAATGTGTAGTTTGATTAACCGGACAGTGGTTGAAAACACATTTGCCTGACTGGCATCAGGAAACAGTGTGAATACTGAAGAAACGAACGAGGCCGAATTTGACGCACAGCAGTTCAGGCAGGCAGAGAAACCGTGCCATCGAAGAAGCCTTATTGCCTGAAAATCTAATGAACATGATTGGGCCTTTTCGCGCTAGAGCATCAATCGGGTAGAATCTGGCTCGTTCAAATCTAACCAGTGTCGGAAGGAGTACAAACCGTGCGGAATTTTTTGGAGAGCCGATTGGGCAAAGAGGTCGAAATTCAATGCCAGGGATTGACGCTGAACGGCAAAGTAGTTCGCGTGGAAGGCGACATCCTGCACCTGCAAAAAGACGACGATACAGCTTATGTCAACATTGACAAGATTGTGGTGGTCTGGGATTCGCGCGAAAAGAAAGCGCAGTCCCCTGGATTTCTGGCCAAGGCAAAATAACTGCAACGAATGGAACGCGGCGGGACAAGTCGAACCTGTTCCCGCCGCGCCACTTTTTGTTACCGTCTGCTTACCTGCCTGATTCCGGGCAATGGGACCCGCCTGTAACCGATCACCTTGTCGTTCCAGTACCCTGTGTAAAACGAACGAATGACTCCCTGTGAAGTGGACGAGTGATAAAACGAATATCCGTCGCGCACTATGCCCACGTGAGTCAGTCCTTCGAAAAAGACCAGAGTGCCGAATTCCGATTCTTCGTTCGCTGTCGCTTTGGGCAGTGAATTCCACAAAGAACGCGCCGAAGTTCTGGTCAAATCAATGCCGGCTTCCTGAAACACCCGCCAGACAAAACCCGAACAATCGTAACCGCGATCATCCGTGCCGCCCGGACGATACGGCGCGCCCAGACGATCTCGAATGGCGCTGTAAAGCGATGCTTCGATTTGCGCCTTGAATTCGCGTTCGCGGTGAGCGATGTTGCCCCGCGAAGGCATTTTGGAATTGCTGCCCGGATGAAGGGAAAATCCATTGGATCGTTCGCTGCCGAACGCCAATTGCCTGCCCGAAACCCGCAGACGATCTTGCGCCTCAGCTTGTCCAACGAATGCCAACGTACCGAAAACAGCCAACAGACACACTACCAGCCGATATGCTTGTCGCATAATTCATTTGCTCCTTGATGATCTGTAGTCGAAGGGGTCGGCTAGATCGGTGAGATTAATTGGCAACGAAAAGCGAAAAGGGGTTCGCGAAAGAGGGCTTTGTTTGAAAGGGGTCTGTGGTGAAGAAAAGGGGTTCGAGGCAGGCGGATATTAGCGGCAAACGTTTAATCTGTCACCAAAAAAATTAGACCACGACAAAATAACAACGGCTTTCGGTTTGTGGAAGCCAGAATGCCGATTAAAGAGCAATCCGGGCGAAAACCTGATACGGTTAATCGCCCGGATTGTTTTACGTTCTCATTCGCCGTCTGTGGAGTTGATTTGATTGTTAGATTCGGCCAGTTGAGAAGGCGCCTGGCGATAACCGGTGATGCGCGATCCCCAGTATCCGGCAAAGGTCGAAAGCGTGACGCCCTGTGAACGCGACGAGTGGTAGAAGGTAAATGCGTCGCGGACAATGCCGACGTGTTTCAGGCCATTGAAAAATACCAGCGTGCCGAACTTGGTGGTTTCTTCGGCAGAGGCTTCGGGCAATTGGTGCCAGAGCGTGCGCGCGGCAACGCGCTCGAAATCTGCTCCGGCGTCATGAAACACGCGCCAGACGAAACCGGAACAATCGTATCCGCGATCATCCGTGCCGAAAAACCGGTATCGAATGCCCAACCGTTTGTTGATTGCCTGGTAAAGCATGGCCGACGTTTCGTTGGTGAAGATCAACGGCGTCAGGATCGTCGCCGGCGAAAACTGATAAGGGCGAAACGCCGGAAGCAGAATGGGCGTTAAGTTCCTGAACTCAGGTTGCGGCAATTCCGTCGGTAACAGGGGCAATTGGGACACGTGCCATGCAAATTCTTCGTTCGCCGGACGTTTGAAACTGTCCACGCGGGTTTGAGCCTGAACGCTCATCGAAACTGTCAACAGCATCGGGGCAAACGAAAAAACGCAAAGCAACAGCCGTGAAGCTGTCTTCATAAATCGAAATCTCCTGAATCAAAAATTTGCTTGACGTTTCTTACTCTGACTTGAGGAATACCACTAAAGTGCGGGCATCTTAGCCGATCACCCGGCGATTTGTCACGCCGGGCAATCGGCATTTTTTTGAGGAGGGATGAACAGGAACAGTTTCACCAGCTTTCGCCAACGCCTGAGATCGAATCCGGTTTCAGGCGAAACACGATTGCCTGACTGGAGCCTTTGGACATTCTGGATTCGACCGGCGTCAGATGCGGCATGCGGCGAAACAGTTCCGCCAGCATGCGTTCGCGCAAATGTTCATCGTTGATTTCTTCGTAATTGCCGTAAACCAGCACGCTGCGCCAATGATACGAATCTTCGATTTCATCCACCTGCAAACAGGCTCGCGGATTGGCACGAAGCGCGTTGATCTTTCTTCCTGCCAGCGAATGTATGTAAATGTGTTCGCCGTCGAAAAAGTAATTGATGGGAATGACGTAAGGTTCGCCGTCGGCAATGCAGCCGAGCCTGCCCAATGTGCCGTCGCTCAGAATTTTCAGCGAATCTTCAATGGAAAGTTTGCCTGTTGTCATAACGCCTCTCTGAAGTTTGGAGTCCAAAATAAGCAATGCGGAGCGATGGACACCACCGCTCCGCACAAATGGCCGTAGGATCAAATTGCCTATTCGCGCACGATTTCAACCGAACACGGCGCGTGCGACGCGACCGCCTGCGAAACCGAACCGAGCAGGAATTTGCGGAACCCGCGGTAACCGTGCGAACCGAGCACGACCAAATCCGCTTCCCATTCCTTGGCGGTGCTGATGATCGTTTCTTCGGCGTGACCGACAATGGCTTTGCTGGTGATGGTCAGCGGAACTTCCCGCGCGGCATTGCTTTCTTTCAACCGCGCTACGGCTTCGCCCGTGACTTCTTCCGCGTGTTGGCGACCGATCTTTTCCGAGTGAGCATAATAACTGTCCGGCAAAGCCCAGGTTTCCGGCGTAGGTGTCATCGGCAGATGAATGGCCGATAACACGCAAACTTCGCTGCCCGCGGGCCATGGACGTTCCGCTATTTCTTCAACCGCCTTGTCTCCGCAAGCCGATCCGTCCACTGCCAGCAAGATTTTCATCGCTCCCGTACCGGCATTTTTCCTGTGCCGAACTATCTGCACCGAACAATGAGCATGCGAAGCGACGTACCGCGAAACCGAACCCAACCAGAATCGCTCGAATGCGTTGTAACCGTGCGTTCCGACGATGATCAAATCCGCGCCCCACTTTTCTGCCTCTTCTATGATCGCGGTTTTCGGGTCCCCTTTCACGGCTTGGGCCGACGCGATCGCGTGGGTACCGCCTTTTTCATTGAATCTGGCAACGGCGTTGGTTGTATTGGCCGTCGCCTGATCTTCAAGCGCCTTTTCCCATTCGGCGTAATAATTGTCCGGCATGGGCAATGTGCCCACCGTTACCGGCGTAGGCATTTCAATTGCAGTGATGATTTTGATTTCGCTGCCTTGTGGCCAGGGCATGCGCGCTGCTTCGTCAACTGCCGCAAGACCATACTGCGAACCGTCAACCGCAACCAGAACTTTCATAGCTTGTTTCATAAATTGTCACGTTGTGATTATTTACAACGCCCTCCTGTTTTGATGGTGTGCAATGACTGTGCCGCCTGCGCGTCGCTGGAAGTCGCGTCTTTGCAATAAGCACAGCGTGAGAACGGATCGTCGTAGGGTAAAATTGCCTTTCTGAAGGGGTGATAATCCCCAACTCTAGTTTTTGGAAAACTGAAAAATGATTACACAAGAAATTATCAACCAACTGAGTCTCATCGTCGGCGCAGATTACGTTTCCACCGCGCCGGAAATCGTCGTCGCCAATTCTCAGGACGCATTGAAGCAGGTGTTTTGCGCCGAAGCCGTCGTCTTTCCTCGCACCTCCGAAGAAATTGCAGCGATTTTGCAATTGGCCAACCGCGAAAAGTTTTATGTCACGGCTCGCGGTGGCGGAGTCGGTTACACCGGAGGAGCCGTCCCGATTCGCGGCGGAATCGTGCTGGCCACCGAACGCATGAATAGAATTCTGGAAATCAACAAAGCCGATCTGGTGGCCGTTGTCGAACCTGCCGTCAAAACCTTTGAACTGGCTCAAGCTGTCGAAACGGAAGGCTTATTCTATCCCCCAGACCCTTCCAGTTGGAAGGAATCCTTCATCGGCGGCAACATTGCGCTCAATGCCGGTGGGCCGCGCTGCGTGAAATACGGCAACACCAAACAGTTCGTCCTGGGATTGGATTTCGTCACGCCGACCGGCCAGATCATCAAAGCCGGAACTCGCACGCCGAAAAACGCCACCGGATTTCATCTGGAAAGTTTGCTGATCGGCAGCGAAGGCATGTTGGGAATCGTCACGCGCTGCATTTTGCGTTTGCTGCCCAAACCCGAAGCGCGGCGAACGGCGTTGGCCATTTTTGAAACAGCGCAGGACGCTTGCAACTGCGTCGCTGATTTCACCAGTTCAGGCATTTTGCCTGTGGCGTTGGAGCTGCTCGACCGAACTTCGATCAATGCGATTGAAGATTACGAACCGTCGGGGTTGCCACGTTCCGCCGGAGCTTTGCTGATTATAGAAGTGGACGGACTGAAAGAGGCCGTCGCCCGCGAAGCCGAAATCGTCCACGAAATGTGCCAGAAACATCGCGCCATCCAGTTCACCGAAGCCGCCAACGACGCCGAAGCCGACGCCTTATGGGAAGTGCGTCGCAAAATGTCTCCGGCGGTTGCCCGTACCGGACGCATCAAGCTCAATCACGATGCCGTAGTGCCGCGTTCGCGCATTCCTGAGATGCTGGAGTTTTTGGAAGCCCTCAGCCGTCGTTCGGGTTTTCTGATTCCGACCTTTGGCCACGCCGGCGACGGCAATCTGCACGTCAACGTCATGTTGCAGGACGACGAAGAAGACACCCGCCGACGCGGAGCCGCAACCGTGCGCGAAGTGTTTGAAAAAGCGGTGGAACTCGGCGGGACGATTTCCGGCGAACACGGCGTCGGTTATGCCAAAGCTCCATTTTTGGATTTAGCCCTGACCGCGCCGACCATTGAATTGATGAAGACGATCAAACAAGCAATGGATCCAAACGGAATCCTGAATCCCGGCAAAGTCTTTGAATCCCCAATGTCCGCGCACGAAGTCGGCTTTGTGAACAGCGGGCAAGCGTGCTGTTGATTCTGGCGGTCTGTAGTAAACTCCCCGCGCGTTAGCAATCGTGAAAGGAGTTCCTGAATGTCTCAAGCAATCACACTCAACTTGCCGGATCACATCTTCCAACCCATAGCGCGCGTCGCTCAGGCTGCGCAACAACCAGTGGAAGAGCTTGTGTTGACTGCCTTGCAGGCTTCGCTGCCGCCATTGGAAGGTTTGCCGAATGACATCAGCGAAAATCTGTCGGCGCTGGAAATGTTTGATGAACAATCGCTCCGCAGTGTCATGCTGGATACCGTTCCCGCCGAAACATCTGAACAGATTCACGATTTGCTGGAACGTCAACAACTCGGCTCGCTGGGAATTTCCGAACAAAGACAGCTTGATTCGTTACAGCGGCAAGCCGATCTGGTCATGCTCCGCAAAGCTCGCGCTGCGGTTCTGCTCAGGTTTCGCGGCAAGCCGGTTCCGACCGCTGCTGAACTCCGCCAGTTATCAGGACAACTTGCATGAGCCGCGCAAAAATCTCAGCCGCGCTTGTCGAAACCGATCAACTCTGACGGGCGGTTACTGGTAATTTTTGACAGATTTTTTCTTGCCTCAACCAATGACGCAGCATAGACTCCGCGCGTCATTAAGCAATGCTCCCGTGTCTTGTTTAAAAAACCAGCCCTGCCCCTGAGAAAAGCTTGCCATGAAGTTCAGTTTAAGGATGCTTAAAAAGAGGAGGTTCAGCCAATGCTACAAACCATGACAAACGGAAGTATGTTGATAACTACCTTACTCGCGTTTGCTTTAATCGCCCAGACTCAGCAAATCGAATGGACGTTTCCGAAAGCCGGCCAGGTCAAAAAGACAATTGACGGCGAACAGTTCTATGACTTGGGCAATGAGTTTTATGCTCGCTTTGATAAGCTCAAAGAGCAGCAAGTTGCGATTGTTGTTTTGCGGAATGATCTCGGCGCTTTAGTTGATAATGTTAACCGCGAAAAGCCCGGCGACATCCCAAACAAGGATCAGTTTATGACAGCCATTGCCGTTGAAAAGGCCATTGTCACACCCAAAGGCATTTTCAATAAATATCTGGACAGCATGACTGTAGACGGTCGAACGATTTACGTTTACCGCACACACTTCGGCGCACTTATTGGTGCTGCTCTTTCAGGTGACAAATCATTTGTTATCTTGATGCAGTATGACCAACCGAAAGCCGTTGTTCAGTCGCCAAAAGAGACTTCTAAAAAACTCAGCACGAACTATGATCGCTTCTCTGATGAAACAATGATTGAAACCGACTTGATGAGGCTTTGGGGAACGACGTATGACCACCTCGAAGTAGCGTTTGGTGGTGTCTATAAAGGTAAGCAGCCCACTAGACCTGAAGTCATTGGCGTAATTTTCAAGCAGATATTCAAAGACACCCAAGTGGTCGAAGCTCAGAAAATTTACGTTATAGCGGACGGGCAACGGTTTGTGATTGAGGGGGTCAAGGAGATGATTCTCAAGAAAGCAGTTGAGAACTTTCCAGTTTACCGACACGAATTCTCAGTGTTGATGAGCTTTGATACTGCACTGATTCTGGCAAAGGCAAAGAGTGTTGAATTGAAAGTGGGACACATTGAAACCAAATTATCTTTTGATCATCAAGCTACTCTACTAAGCTTGTTGAGGAGCTTTGATGGAACTTTAAGATAAGCAGGAATCGCCTCTCAATATGATGATTTCAAAGTCAGAGCTTGAGTTGAAGTGAATAAGGAGATTAGTCAATGGACGAGTACTACTATTATGATGGGCAGGCCACGATCGGCCCCCACAGTCTACGGGAAGTTCAGGAAATTTATGCGCTGGGAATGATTACCAGCCGGACGCCAGTCATTCAGACAGGAGGATTGGAATGGCAAACGCTTGGTGCTTACTGTGATCTGAACTCGCCGGAGTGCCAGCCGCTTGATCTGGCGTTTGACGAGCAGACCGCATCCGCCGAATTGAGTGCTGTGACCGAGCCGTCACCTGAAACTGCTACGCCATCAGCAGAAGACCAGCCACCTGAACAACCCGCCGCTGTCTCAGCGACCGCTGAAGAACAACAAGAATCTATCCGCGAAGAAGAAGAGGAATTAAAGCAGCAACGCACAACGCGGCATCAACTGCTTAGGCAAATCAGGGCTGAACTTGATCAATTATGGGAGGCTCAACGTGAATCCATCATCGCTCGCATACGATACGAGCCACTGGATAAGGCGTTTGAGGCGACGCGGAAACGCAATCGCGATATTTACCGCACTATTGAAGAGAACGCGATGGAATATTGGCGGCGCACCGGGTTGCTGAGTTACTGGATAAAAGAGATGACATGGCGAGAACACGATTTCACGTTCCGGCTTCGTGGCAAAACAGAAGCTGATAAATACGCCAGCCTGCAAGCATGGCTTGAAGAAAGCCGGCTAGCCGATTTTGCCGGATGTTACTGTTTCAAGAATGGCCGAGATTATATGTACATCGGGCAGGCCACCGTGCTTCGCGACCGGATTAAGCAGCATGAAAAGAAAACCTACTTTACTTACGCAAGTGCTGTTCGGGTGGTCATTCCAAAGAACAAACGGCAACTAAATCAACTTGAGCGGCTGCTGATTCTAGCGCACTGCCCAAACGAGAACAGTAACTGCGGAGTGACTGGCAAGACGCCCGTAGATGACTGTCTAGATTTCATTCGCGGAGAGATTAAGGAACTGATTACAGATTTTTAGACCATTAGGCGAAAAAAGTGACCATCAGTTTTATGACTGTTGTCTCTAGTGTTTGTGATTTTCCCCATGCTTCAATTCCAGATGCTGGCGCAAAAAGCGAGCCTCTTTGTTTGACAGCGGCTGGTTCTGCAAGGCTACGGCCTGGCCGATGGTGGCGTGCAGTTCGATGATGCGCGGGATGATTGGCGACCGTTCACCGCAAGCCTGACAGACGCGCAGGTCAATGTTTTCCAGATAAACATTATCCAGCCCGCATTCAGTGTAATGGTAACGCTGGTTGCGTTCGATGGTGGTTTCGCCTTTGCAGAGTTCGCATTTCATAAACCATTTCTCCGGCAAACTTACACTGTAGCGCGTTTCGGTTTGCGTTGGGTGAAGGCGGGGAAGAATTTTTTCAGCACTCAATACGCCAGCAACACGGCCAGCGCAACTCCAAACGCCAGCGGAAGGCGCGTGTCGGCTTTGACCAGCAGGTAATAATGCAGGACTCCGGCAATCGGCGCTAAGTACGCCAGTTTGTGCAATCGCTTCCAGCGTTGGCCACCCAGCCGTTTGACCATCTTGTTGGTCGAAGTCACCGTCAGCGGTACAGACCTCTCTACGCCAAGCTCCACCTGCGGCAAATGCAGGCGCGCCGTCTAGCGCCAGAATCATCGCCAGCAACGCGGCGATGAATTTGCGCTGCGGCTTGGCGAGTCGCGGCAACTGATTTAAGGTAGTCGTGACTGCGGTCACGGAGGCGTGCAGCGATTGAATGAGTTTCTTCAATTTGCCAAACGGCGCGCTATATTTCATCACTGTCTGAAAAAATGTACGCAGTATTGTTTTAAGTCGGTTTTCAGGTGAATGTACGGCAGGTTTTCCAACCTGCCGAGATTTCCGCAAGCGTAAAATCCCGGGCAGATTTGAAAATCTGCCCTACACGCAATTGAAAACCGCTCTAGGAGAACCCGATGAAACATTCCATGCACAACTGGATGAGACCCGAACCGATTGAAACCACGCTCGAACGACTGCATCGCTTCGGATACGACAGCATTGAAATCAGCGGCGAGCCGGATCGGTACAACTGGGACGAAGTGCGCGGTTTGATGGACAAGTACGAAATCGAATGTTGGGGCGGTGTGACGTTGATGTTCGAAGGCCGCGATTTGATCCATCCCGACAAATACGTGCGCGTCGGCACGATTGCTTACATCAAAGATTGCATTCGAATGGTTAGGGCTTTGCGCGGCCAGATGTTTTGCATCGTTCCGACGGTTGTGGGCAAAGTGAAACCGCTGGCTTCGGCAGCCGAAGAATGGAAATGGGCAGTGGAAAGTTTGAAAGAAGTATCCGCTTTCGCCGCCGACAACGGCATCAAGACCGGCATCGAACCGCTCAATCGGTTTGAAACCTATTTCATCAAACGCCACGATCAGGCGTTGCGACTGGTCGAAGAAGTCGGCAACGACATGCGCGTGGTGCTGGACGCCTTTCACATCAACATAGAAGAAGAAGATTGGCGACAGGCGATTCGCAATGTCGGCGACCGTTTGCTGGATTTTCACGTTGCCGACAATAATCGCAAACCGTGCGGGCAAGGCCGTTACGATTGGACGGAAGTCGTAGGCATTTTGAAAGAGATCAATTACCAGGGGCCGATGACGGCGGAATTTGTGCTGCAAATGGATCGCACTCCGCTGGCCAACGCCGGAAAAGGCATCAGCGAAATTGAAGCCTCCGCCGCCGACCTGAAATTCATTCAGGAACACGGTTCCGGCCTGGTCAGCGCCGCCGAATATGACGCTTGCGTCGAAGCCAACATCAAACACCTGAAAGCAGCCGGAGCATGAACCGATTTGCCGAAGCAGCCGCCGAAATCGCTCATCAAGGTTGGACGGTGATCAGCGATTTTCTGCCGCCGGAAACCATCGCCGCCTTGCGTGGCGAAGCGGAGCAGCTTTGGCAACAAGACGAATTTCGTCGTGCAGGCACAGGGCGATTGGGTGGATATGCCATTCGACCGGAGATTCGCAGCGACCGGATTTATTGGTTGGACGATCAATCGCCGACCGAAGCGCAATCGCTGTATCGTGCGACCATCGAAGAACTGCGCCAGGAAATGAACCGCGAACTGTTTCTCAGCCTTTCCACCTACGAAGCGCACTTTGCCGTTTATCCGGCAGGTGCGTTTTACCAAAAACACCTCGACCGATTTAACAACGCCGATGAACGAACCATCTCTTGTACGCTGTACATGAATGAAACCTGGCAAGAAGAATTCGGCGGGCAGTTGCGGCTGTACCTGCCGAACAGTTACGTGGATGTCTTGCCGACCGCCGGAACCTGCGTGCTGTTTCGCAGCGACACTTTCTTTCACGAAGTGCTGCCTGCCGCGGAACTGCGATTCAGTCTTACGGGCTGGTTTCGGCGACGTTCGCTGAGGTTGGTTTAGCGCCATCTTCAAACCAATTTGTTTTTCAGGGCTTTGGCGACGGCTTCGGATTTGGAATGGACTTGGAGCTTTTCGTACACGTGGCGGACGTGGAAGGAAATGGTGTTGACCGTCACGCCAAGTTCGACGGCTGCGGTTTTGTAGTTGTGGCCTTCGACCAGCAGTTTCAGGATGCGGGTTTCATGCGGCGTCAGGTCGTAGTTGGCTTTGGTGGGCGGCGCGAAGTTGCGAAACAGATGGACGGCGCGTCCAGCACGACCAGATCGATCTTGATCTTGATCGTCTCCCGCGGTTGAACTTCGGTTTGCGCGTGGGTTGAGAGAGAGCAGTGAAAGCAAGGCAAGGCAAAGAAACTGCCGAGAGATCAGGGCCACCATAAATCACCTCCCGCTAAAGAAATCAGCTACAAGCCGCTTGGGTTGTCCGATGTTCTGAGCCGGAGAAAATTGTGAGGACGGTTTTCTCTGATACGTTAAATTGGCGACGAGATATTACTCCTTCAAAGCTTTCCATCACCGTTTCATCATAACCAGCCTGCGCCGCCCCTTATGGTGACCGCTCGATTCCAAATGATCGCCTTGTGGGGCGTGTCCGCCCGAATGGTGGTTGGCGTGGGCCTACTGGCCGAGTCACGAGCAATGCATAACTCCTACTGCTCGCGCAAAGATCGGCGTCCGTCACCGCCATTGTGAAGCGATAAGTCCCCGCTGAAGTGGGTGTGCCGGACAGAACTCCGGTTGTCCCATTCAACGTCAATCCCGGAGGCAGGCCACCCTCAGAGATCAAAAATCTGTAGGGCGGGACGCCGCTGGTCGCGGTGATAGTTTGATTATAGGAACTGCCAACCGTGCCTTTCGGCACACCTTCGGGACTGATTGTCGGGCATCCACTACAAGCAAAGATGTAGGCCGCGCCTTGTTCTCTATCAGCCGAAAACCTGCGAGTGCCGGCCACCACCGTTGAGCCACTGATTGCGATGGAGTTACCGAAGCCCAGAGAAGTTACGTCATCGCTGGCGGTCAGTTTGGATTGCTGACTCCAACTTGTCCCGTTCCGCACAAAAACATAAGCGGATTCTTGAGACACACTCGGAGGGATGTTAGCTCTGGCAGCCCTGACCACTACCGTGTCTCCGCTAATCGCGACAGGATTGCCCAAGCCTTCGTATGCCTCTCCATCCCCGGCGGTGATCTTGGCCTGCAGGCTCCAACCCGTCTGGCTCCGCACAAAGATGTAGGCGGCACCACGCCATCTGGTATCTGTCGGAGCACCGACTACCAGAGTGTTGTCGCTGATTGCGACAGACTCAAAAGAATCACCACCTGTTAAATTTCTGGTGGCTAGCGTTGCCTGCTTCCGCCAACTTGCTCCGCTTCGTACAAAGACATAGGTGAAATCTGTGCCAGCGCCAGTTGTTATATTGCGAAATTGGCGTGAGGTGACAACCACAGTGTTGCCACTGATCGCGACATGGTGGCCGAAGTATTCATGGTAATATCCATCTACCTTGTCGCCGATGAGCTTGGCCTGCTGGCTCCAATTCGTTCCGATTCGCGCGAAGACGTAAACGGAATTTTCTAATAAGTCTGGCATTGCGCTGGCCACTATCGTATCGCCGCTAATTGCCAGAGAGAAGCCGAAGTTGTCCTGATACCCGCCATCACTTGCAGTTAGCATCTGCTGCAGGCTCCAAGTCGTGCCGCTACGCACAAAGACATGAAGTCGGCCTTGGTCGTCCCAGTCGTAGATGTTTTCGTGACCACCCCCAACCACCACTGTGTCACCGCTGATCGCAACTTGGCGGCCAAAATACTCACTGCACCGAAATTCTCCATAGCAATCGCTAGGCCTGAGCTTGGCCTGTAGGCTCCAACTCGTCCCGCTTCGCACAAAGATGGAGACTGAGCCTACAAAAAAGGATCGGTCACCTGGGTCCCCAACCACCACCGTGTCACCGCTGATCGCAACGGAGACACCAAAATCGCTGAGGTAAATGCTGGGAGACAGCTTCTGCTGTTCCACCAAATTCCCACAGGCGCTAAAGACATAAACCGAGCCTTGATCTATGTTCGCACCAATGACATCGCGATCAGCGCCGACCATCACCCTATCGCCGCTGATCGCGACGGAACTGCCGAAAAGGTCGCCATTCGCGCCATCGCTGGCGGTCAGTTTGGTCTGCTGGCTCCAACTCGCGCCGCTGCGCACAAAGGTATAGACCGAGCCTTGATCCAGGTTTGCGCCGATGGTGTCTCTTTCAGCGCCGACCACCAGCGTGTCGCCGCCGATTGCAACAGAGATGCCGAAATTATCACCGCTTCCTCCATCGCCAGCAGTCAGTTTCTGCTGCTGGTTCCAGTACTTCCCGCTCCGCACAAAGACGTAAGCCGAGCCTCGATCCAGAGCAAAGGAGGAACCTTGAAACCAGTCGTCCAGGTGAGCGCCGACCACCACCGAGTTGCCGCTGATGGCGACGGAATGTCCGAACTGGTCTCTGGCTGCGCCGTCCTCGGCAATTAGCTTGGCCTGCTGGCTCCAATTCGTCTCGCTCCGCACAAAGACATAGGCTGAGCCTTGATCCGGGTTCGCGGCGATGTCGTCCAGACCAGCGCCGACCACTACCGTAGCACCGCTGACTGCGACGGAGTTGCCGAATCCATCATTTGCAGCCCCATCACCGGCGAAGAGCTTCTGTTGCTGACTCCAACTCGCGTTCTTTCGCACAAAGACGTAGGCCGAACCTTGGTTCATATTCGCGCTGTTGTCGTCCCCTGAAGCGCCGATCACCACCGTATCGCCACTGATCGCGACCGAGGCGCCGAACCAGTCATTTGCTGCGCCATCGCTGGCGGTCAGCTTGGCTTGCTGGCTCCAACTCGTCCCATCTCGAACAAAAACATAAGCCGAGCCTTGATTCGCGTTCGCGCTGACGGCGTCGCGATTAGCGCCGACTACCACCGTGTCACCGTTGATCGCGACGGAGGCGCCGAACCAGTCATTTGCCGCACCATCCTTGGCGGATAGCTTGGTCTGCTGGCTCCAATTGGCGCCGCTCCGCACAAAGACGTAGGCCGAACCTTGGTTCGCGTTTGCGCCGATGTCGTCCAGGTCAGCGCCGGCTACCAGCGTGTCACCGCTGATCGCAATAGAGTTGCCGAATTCGTCATTCGCCGCTCCGTCACTCGCAGTCAGCTTCCGCTGCATGGCAAGCGGCAGATCAATTGTGATCGAGGGTGCCGCCCCGCCAGCCTCCAATTCCAGCGACGCCGCCATTGCCGTCCTGAGCGATTCGTATTGGCCCTGCTGCTTCAAATGCGCAATGGCCTCGTCGCCCCGCAGCGTGGCGTTCTGGTGTTGACTGGTATTTTGGCTGGGAGTCGCGGCCGGGTTTGAGAGATAGATCACTTCGTATCGGCGGGCGATGGCTCCCACCCCCTTCGGCGCGGCGAAAACCAAAGCGATGAAAAAAATTAGCCAGGCTCTGATGCGTCGCTTGTTTACAAGGTCTACATTCTTGTCTTTCATAGAAATCCTTCCGGATTAACAGCTCTTGTGGAGAGCCTGGTTCAGGACGGAGAACCGTACTTCAGACGAATCTCTTTGGCTCGGTTTCCCCACAGCCACCATCTGGTAATGGTAACCACAAACAGGTTGTCAAATTCGTTTTGCCATAGTGATCTCCTTACCGCGCGCGCAAGCAAGTGGTTGGTTCCATTTGCCGCTTGCTTACGCGCGCGGCGCGTACCGACCTCGTGTGATCTGATTCAGCCAGGTTGAGCGGCTGAATTGCGCCAGCCCCTGGTTAGAGTTTGATGCGCACCGTCTCGCCGGTCTTCTCAATCACAATGCCAGCGGCAGACAGACCATTGCCAGAATCGCCGAAATCTTCCACCGCCGGCTCAGCGGCAGCAAAGCTCACAGGCAAAATAAGCGCGCCCGTGTGCGGATTGCGTCCGTTCAGATCCAATTCGTCGCCTAAGGTCTGCCGGCGGCCCCGCCCTTGCGCTTCGAAGCGATAGGAAACCGATTCCGTGCGCGCCAGGTCGCTGAATTCGCGCAATGGCGTGTTGCGCGCAAGATCGGCGGATGGGGTGGCCGGAAGCGCCGGACGCCAGTAGGTGTACGAGTAGTGCAGCCTCCAATTGCCAGCCCAGCCGCTGCGATTGCCGTGCGCTTTGAGCAGGATTTTATTGAACCGCACATCCTGGCTGGTAAATGGCTCCATGACGCCGCCTGGATTCAAGTTACACTCGCAGCTATCCAACTCGCGAGACCAGTCTGATGAATTCGAGGTCAGCGCGACCCAATCCAACCTCACCGAATTGATCCCGGGGTTATAAAAGCGGAGGTTAATGCGCATAAAACATTCCGCGCCTGTGCCCAGGAATTCGATGTTCACGCTGATGTCGTACCATAGCCGCTGGGCCGCCAGCGCCGCGCGGAAGGCATTGACCCGGCCCCAGCCGGTTTCGTTGTCGCGCCCCGCGGGGCCGGCATCGTCGGCTGTGCGTTTGATAATCTCCTCGACTTCCTGCACGGTCAGCCCTGGATCTATCGAAAGCAAAAGCGCTCCCACACCGGCTACGTGCGGCGTCGCCGCGGACGTGCCGTTGAACAGGGGATCGTAATTGCCGGGGGTATAACCATTCCCGCCCATCATATCGGTGGTGTAAATCCGCACACCCGGCGCGACTACATCCACCTCCGGACCGAAATTGCTCCCCCAGTCATCATTTCGTGGATCCGTTCTGTCGCCGGGACGTTTGCGCTGATCTGACGGTGTGGAGGCGCCAACTCCAAAGCATTCCGGGTATTTGGCTGGATAACTCACACCTCCCCAACGATTGTTATCGTTCCCAGTTGCGCAAGGAGTAAAGCAACCTTTGCCACCACGTCCTGTGGTGCGCGCCTCACGGAAGGCTGCTTGTATTGCGCTCGACGCCGGACCACCGCCCCAGCTATTGCTGAGCACGTCGGCGCCGCGCGCCACCGCCGTGCGGACGCCGCGCGCAATGATCGAGTCGGAAGTAGACCAAAGGTATCTTCGGTAGATTTCGCTCCATACGCCATAGGCAATGCGTACCGGAATGATTTTGCAATTCGGCGCGACGCCCGCGACGCCACGGCCGTTATCGGCGACAGCGGCGACGATGCCTGCGCAGGCAGTCCCATGACCATCGTGCGACAAGGGCTGCTGATTATTGTCGTTGTCCACAGCGTCGTAACCGGTGAGCAGGTTAGGAATCAAATCTTCGTGGGTCATATCCACGCCTTCGTCAATCACCGCCACCTTGATGGCCGGATTGCCGCGCGTGAAGCCCCACGCATCCGGCGCTTTGATCTTCGCCAGTCCCCATTGACTGCCGAAGAACGTATCGGGCGCTTGTGGCCCAACGCCGGCCTCGCCGATTGTACCAGGCCACATTGCAGGCGCAGGGGCGCTGCCCGCCAGCGGGGCAATCTCCGGCAGCACGCGCACGAAATCAGGTTGCGCGTATTCGACCTGCTCCTTCAGGTGCAGTTCATTCGCCGCAGCCAACGCTTCCGTAGCCGAACCGTTGCGCGGCCGGCACACGTAGTAATTCTTCGCCAGTTCGTCCTGGCTGACCACTTCGAGCTTGGCGTCATTGAGCAGCTTTTTGCAGTCGGCCTCGCTGAGTCCGGCTTTGAACTGCACGATCAGTTGCGGCGTCAGGATGAGCGCGGCGTCGGTTCCCATTTCAGCCGTGCGGAAGACGGGAAACGTCTCGGCCGCTTCATCCTGCGGCGCGCGAGCCGCCGCCGCCGCTCCACCACGCGTTTCAGCGTCAGCCCGGTAAAGAGTCAGACCGAACAGCCCGAGTTCCTCGCCGCCATCTTCGCGCGCAGTACGCGCCGCCAACGCCGCGCGCGTCGGATGCGCAGGCGCGCCTTTGAGCCGTACGGCTTTCAGGTCAGCCGCCTCCTGCAGCTCGATCTTCTCGTCGCCAAAGTAGTAAAAGTTTTTGTCCGTAGAGTCTTTTTTGTGATTCGGCATGTTGAATTTCCTTTCCTGGATGTCCCGACCCGAGGCGAAACCGCGCGGCCCGCCCCGATGGGGTATTGATCTGAAGTTGGTTTTCTAACGGTGTCGCCATTCGTCTTCCACACTCGTCCCGATTACTCAGCGACTTAGCGCAGCCGCTGGTTATTCGCCTTCGCCCACTGGCTCGTTGGTCGTGTTGAGATAGGCGCGCTGAGACCGATGAGTTTTTCATTGCAGTGACTCCCGTCCGCTAATGCGGGCCTTGTCTGAGAGTCCGATTGGCCAAGGCTACGGTAAATCTGAGAGCAAACTCTTGTCACCACCTGTTCAGGTAGTAATCTTTAAGTCCAGCGGTTCAAACCGCGGGTGGGATCATACGACGCTGATGGTGCGGAAATTCCCGCGGTCGCCCGCTGGGACTTCAACATCGCGGAAAGGATCCCAGGCAAGTTTCCGGCGGATTGTGTGCCAAAGGTGACCATCCTTGGTGACGCCGCAGACGTGCAGTTCGCCATTGATTCCAGCACAATCAACATCGGTGAAAAAGCCGTGGTCGCCCGCTGGGACTTCAACATCGCGGAGAGGATCCCAGCCGGTTTCCCGGCGGATTGTGTGCCAAAGATGGCCATCTTGGGTCACGCCACAGACGTGTAGTACGCCATTAACTTCTGCGATACCAACTCTCTCGAAGATGCCGCGGTTACCCGCTTGGCCTTCAACATCGCCGAAAGGATCCCAGCCAGTTTCCCGGCGGATTGGCTGTTTCCGGCGGATTGTGTGCAAAAGTTGATTGTCTACAGTCACGCCACAGACGTGTAGTTTGTTATTGACTCCAGCACAAGCAACCGTGTGGATGCCGCGGCGGTCGCCCATTTGGCCTTCAACATCTCGGAAAGGATTCCAGCCAGTTTCCCGGCGGATTGTGTGCCAAAGTCCAGGGACCCCGTCGGTACCGAGGACGTGTAGTACGCCATTAACTTCTGCGATACCAACTCCCCCTATGTCGGCGATGTAGCCCGCTTGGCCTCCAACATCGCCGAAAGGATCCCAGCTAGTTTCTCGGCGGATTGTGTGCCAAAGATGACGACTGTCGGTCACGCCACAGACATGCAGTTTGCCATTGACTCCAGCACAATCAACATCGATGAAGCGGCCGCGGTCGCCCGCTTCACCTTCAACATCGCCGAAAGGATCCCAGCCAGTTTCCCGGCGGATTGTGTGCCAAAGACGACCATCTGTGGTCACGCCCACGAGATGTAACAGATCATTTGATTCAGAATCCAACATTGCATTCTCCTCTGAAAATGTCCGACAAGCTGCCAGCTTGTCGTGGTCTCGATTTGACGCTTGTTAGGGTCAACGACAAGCTGGCAGCTTGTCGGACAGTCGGGCGCAGCCGTTTTCATCGTTTCAGGGCGTTGTCGCAAACGACATGTCAGACTCCTTTGTTGATTTTGCCAGCGCGAAGGCAAGCCTCGTGTCTTCCCCACCTGTCCCGATTGCCCAGCGCCTCGGCATAGCCGCTGGTTATTCGCCTTCACCCACTGGCTCGTTTGTCGTGTTGAGATAGGCGCGCTGAGACAGATGAGTTTTCATTGCAGTGGCTCCTGTCCGCTGATGCGGGCTTATCCGGGAGTCCGATTGGCCAAGGCTACGGTAAATCTGAGAGCAAACTCTTGTCACCACCTATTCAGGTAGTAATCTTCAGTCCGATGGTTCAAACCAGATTATTCTTCAGAGCTTTTGCCACGGCTTCGGATTTGGAATGCACCTGAAGTTTTTCGTAGATGTGGCGGACGTGGAACGAGACAGTGTTGACACTGACGCCGAGTTCCGCTGCCGCCGTTTTGTAATTGTGACCTTCGACCAACAGTTTCAGGATGCGGGTTTCGTGCGGCGTCAGGTCCTGGTTGGATTTTTCTGGCGGGCGGAAGTTGCGGAACAAGTCCACGACGCGGCGCGCGACTTCAGGTGACATCGGCGCGCCGCCGTCCACAACCTCACGCAAGGATTCGAGCAGTTTCGCCGGCGGCGTCTTCTTCAACAGATAACCGGAAGCGCCCGCGCACAAGGCCTGGAAAATGCGCTCGTCGTCGTCGAAGACCGTCAACACCAGTGTCAGCAATCGCGGGTGGCGTTCTTTCAATCGCTTGATGCCTTCGATGCCGCTCATGCCCGGCAGGCCGAGGTCAATCAAGGCAACCTCCAATGGCTCGGCGGTCGTCATTCGTTCGTCGATCTTTTCCAGCGCCAACTCCATCGTCGAGTATGTGCCTATGCATTCGTATCCTGGCGTGCTATTGATCAACACGCACAACCCCTCGCGGATGTCCTGGCGGTCTTCGACAATGGCGACCCGTATGGCTGAGGACGCTGGCGAATTTTGGGAGTCTGCGATTGGCATAGCATTTGGATTGGGACTGGCCGAACCTCTCCGGCGTGGGGATTATCGGGTCGTCCGGCAGTGGCGTCACCACCTGTTCAGGTAGTGAATCACAAAATCTTGCGCGGTCGAAGCGGCGCTTCCAGCTTGACGGTCGTCCCGGAGCCGTTGCCGGAAATCACTTCCAGTCTGCCGCCCAGTTCCGCCGCGCGCCGCCTCATGCTCAGCAGGCCGTTGCCTCCGTTTTGGCCGGGTTGCGGCGCGGTTTCCACAAAGCCATGGCCGTTATCCCAAACTCGCAGCGACAGGTGATGGTCAGTCAGCGCGAAATCAATTTCGACTTCGGTCGCGTGGGAATGGCGGGCGATGTTGTTGATGGCTTCTTTGAACAACAAGAAGACTTGCCGCCGCACTTCGGCGTCCAGGCTCAGGTCTTGTTCCGGCGCGTGGAAGCGCAAACGGATGTCGCGGGCGGTCAGCGTGTCGCTGGCAAACAGACGCATGCGCTGGCTGAGGTCGCTTAACTGGTCGCGTTGCGGGTTGATTGCCCAAACGATGTCGCTCATTGCGTCCACGGCTTCGCGCGAAGTGACGGCGACTTTTTCCATCGGCTCGGCGGCTCCGGCGGCGTCAGGCTGGCCGTTGCGGGGAAGCCGCAGGCGGGCGACTTCGCTGAGGATGGCGATCTGCGACAGGCTGGAACCGACTTCGTCGTGCAGATCGGTGGCGATGCGGGTGCGCATTCGCTCCAGCGCCAGAAGCTGCGCCACGCGATAACGGTACGCGGCAAAAGTCAGTCCGCCGATTGCCCCGACCGTCAATGCAATGAACCACCAACGTTGCCAGACGGGCGCGGCGACTGTGAATGAAACGCTGGCCGGGATTGCGCTGTGAACTCCGTCGGCGTTGACGGCGCGCACCAGAAAGCGGTAACTGCCCGCTGACAGGTTGGCGAAATCCACTGAGCGCTGTTCAGTCGGCGCGCTCCAATCTTCGCGGCCTTCGAGTTTGTATTGATAGCGCAGATGCGGGTCGGAGGTGGCGCTGGGACTCAGGAAATCAATCGTCACGTTGGTCTGCGAAGGATTGAGCTTCAACTCCGGCAGATTCAGGTCGCCGATTTCAGAAACTTGCTGCGGCACGCCTGCGACGCGCAAGCCGGTTAGGAAAATGGTCGGCGGTTGGTTGGGTCGCGGCGGTTCCGGCAGATAACGCGCGACGCCGAGTTCGCTGGCGAACCAGAGCGCGTCTTGTGTGTCACGCGCTGCAACATAAATCGAGCCTTTCGGCAAGCCATCCGCTGAGGTGAAGCTGCGAACCTGTCCGGTTTCGGGTGTCAGACAATCCACGCCGCGCCGGGTGCCAATGTAAATCCGACCATACCGATCTTCCACCAGACTTTCCGTCCAATTCGTCGAAAGGCCGTTGCCGCGGTTGTGCCAGGCGATTTTCAACGGTTCGGACCTCGGATCGTCAATGCGCCCGACGCCATGACTTTCCGACGTGAACCACAATCGGCCTTTGCCGTCTATCAGCAAGCTGCGCGGCTGCTCATTGGCGGGGATGCCTTCTGCCCGCCCAAATACTTTCAGGTTTCCGTTACGATGGCGTAGCAAATAACACTGGTCTTTCATCCTTCCCCCCATCCAAAGCGTCCCTTTCGCATCTTCCACGAAAGCGTTGGGGCGTGGCGCGGGATTCGGGTCATCAGATGCGGCGGACAACTGGATGATCTTGTCGGTCTGATGATCCCAACGCAGAAATTTGTCCTGATAAGAGGTTGATATCCAAAGATCGCCCTGCGAGTCCTCGTACATCCTCCAGACCATCTGGTCGGTGAAGCATTCTTTGGCAGTGTAGGCTTGCGGCTTGGCGTGGAGCAGTTGTCTGACGTCGGTAATACCGCGAAACCGGTAGAGGACGCCTGCTTCAGTCGGGAACCACCAATCGCCCGCGCTTGAATTCACGACGATCTGCCCCATCCCCCAACCGTGATTGATGCCCGGCGGCGTATTGGCTTTGACTTGGAAAAAGCGCTGACCCTCAAAAACGTTCAGCAACATATCGCGGGCTTCATTGGTCACAACGATCAACCTGCCGCTCCGGTCGGTGAAGATCGAATTCGCCCCCTTCGCTTCCAGACCATCTTCTTTGGCAAAGCGCACGAAGGCATTGCGCGTCATTCTGATGGCGCCACAACCGGTCAAGAACCATAAATTTCCGTCCCGATCCTCATTGACGCTATGGACGTTCCGGTTACAGATCCCCTGCTGCTCGCCGTAAAGCTGAAAGCTTGGCTTGTCACTCGGCGAATTGGCGTCGAAGCGCACTGCGCTATTGGTCGTGCCCACCCAGATTGTGTCATCGCCTGCTTGAAACAAGTGAGTAACCCACCTGCCTGGCAAACCTTCTTCTTTCCCATAACAGCGCGAAAAGACTGAGCGATTGCTGGCGCTATCCGTTTCGATCTGACAAAGCTTTGGTCCTTGATGGCTCGTACCGGCCCACAAACGACCTTTCTTATCTGCCAACAGGGAAGTAATCCCCCATACGGGATTGGTGAAATGCTCAACTTTCCCGTTTGGAAACAGGCGGTAAAGCTCTCCCTCAATATCTTTGACGTGAGCGGCGGCCCATATATTTCCCTGCTGATCCTCAGCCATAGCCACGACACGTGGATTTCCCCTCGGATTGAGTTCAACAGGCTGCAAGGCAAGTTGCCCATCGCGCTCTTCCAGCCGGAACAATCCGTCATACCTGGTACCGACCCAAACCACTCCTTGCGCGTCTTCATAAAGCACTTCGATAAAGTAACGATCCCAAACGGGGATTGGCGTTTCCGCAGGAGAGTTGGGCGTCTTGGGAGGCAGGTATGTGACAAACATCGGTTTGTCTTTGCTGCCGGATTGAACGGGTCCGCGCACGCCGTCCGGGTTGAAATGTACCAGGCCAGCACCCGTCGCCAGCAAATACTTGCCACTGCGCGTGATCAGGAAATCCTGCACTAATGGGTCAGGCAGCCCGTCTTCCTTGCTATAGAGTTTGAAGGCGTAGCCATCGAAACGAACCAAACCTTCGCTGGTGCAAAACCACAAGAATCCGCGCGCGTCCTGCCGCACTTTATAGACGGCATCGCGCGGCAATCCGTCGGCGGCGGTGTAGGTTTTAACGGGAAGGATTTCGGCGCGAATAGGAAACAGCTCAGGCAGGCAAACGGCAACCAATCCGAAGGCGGCGGCAATCAGGGAAAGTCTCAATCGGGTCAGCATGGCAGGGAACCCTCGTTTGAAACCAAATTGTTTGTTATCGGCGACCGTCAAAAACAGCTTCGAGCCGAGAACTTCGCGGTGGCTTGTAGGGTTCGCGGTCGCTTCAGGAAATCACGTGATTGATAATGGCACGAGGCGAATTGTAATCAACGGTTGGCCAATCGCCAACGTTTTCTGAGCAGGAAAATAAAAAAGCTGGATGCAGGTGGTGGGAAATAAAAGATCATCGAAACAAATCGCGTTCTTTGGCGCGCACCAGTTCTTTGGCGCTGCCGTCGCTATGATCGAAGTAAAAACCGCGAACGACGACCACCGGAATCCGCGAAGCCTTTCGCATCAACAATCCCGTCGAAGCCGCCACTTCATCCGCCACCGCCAAAACCGTTGCTGACAGTTCTTTGCCGTGATCGTCGCGTTCGCCGCGAAAATCTTTCAACGGTTTCATGCCGGCAATGCCGATGGCGACGTTGGTCAGGCCTTCGCGCCAAGGGCGTCCAAACGTATCGGTGATGATGACGGCGACATTGACTTTGAACAGTTCGGCCAATCGAGTTTTCAACAGCAACGCCGAATCATCCGGCGCGACGGGCAGCAAAGCTACCCAATCTTTTCCGGCGACGTTGGAACGATCCACTCCGGCATTGGCGCAGATGAATCCGTGTTTGGTTTCCGTTACCAGCACGTGATCGTCCATGCGAATGATGCTGGTGGATTCGCTTAACACGACCTCGACCAATCGCGGATCGCGGTGCTGTTTGGCGGCGATTTCCAACGCCAGCGCTGACGGCGTAACCGATTCCAGATTGACCAGACGGCCTTCGGCTTTGGAAATGACTTTTTGCGCTACAACGACGATGTCGCCATCGGCCAGCGCAAAACCTTGCGTTTCCGTCGCCTGGGCAATCAGCCAACCCAGGTCGTCGCCCGGACGAACTTCGGGAATGCCGCGCACGGCTGTCAATTGAATGTCTGCCAAATGAATGTCTTGATGTTTTTTGGGATTCAAGGGTGTCGGTTTTCTCCTAACGGTCATTGACGAAATCGCGCGCATGCTACTGGCTGGCAAGTTGCCTGACAAGCTGAGCTTGCCGCTTCGGGAAAGCATTGCATAGAATCCGGTCGCCAAACCAAGCGACAAAATTTTTCGACAGGATTTACAGGATTCAACAAGATGAAAACAGATTTTGCGCAGGTTGATTTTCAATCCTGTGCAATCTGCCAACCCTGTCTGTTGATGAACGTCTCGACTTCGCACCACAAAATCAGGAGGCCTTTATGAAACCACTTTGCCGTTTTGCAGCAATCGTCATTACTTCGTTTTGCTTTGCCGTTTCCGTTCAAGCCCAGACGGCAAAACCGGAAATCGTTTCGCCGCTGGGCGTCAAGCACTTTGCCAATGCGGATGAAAAAGGCGACATCGCCGCTGCCGAAGCCAAACTTGCCGCTGATCCGAAAAACATGGATTTGTTGATTGCGCTTGGCCGTGCGCAAGCCAACGTCTGGCGATACAACGACGCAATTGAAACTTACACGCGCGGCATCAAACTGGCTCCGAACGATTGGCGGCTCTATCGTCATCGAGGTCATCGGTATATCTCTACGCGCCAGTTCGACAAAGCCGTCGCCGACATGGCTCAGGCGGCAAAGTTGAACGACAAGGATTTTGACGTTTGGTATCACCTGGCGTTGGCGCATTACCTGAAGGGAGAGTTTGCCAAAGCCGCCGAAGCGTATGAACGCTGCCGTCAGGTTGCCGAAGCCGACACCTCAGACCGGCGCGACGATTCTGTGATCGCCGTTTCTGACTGGCTCTACATGACTTACCGGCGAATGAACAAACCCGCCGAAGCGGCCAAAGTGCTCGACCGCATCACGCCCGACATGAAGGTCAATGAGAACAAATCCTATTTCGACCGCTTGCTGTTTTATAAAGGCTTGAAGAAAGAAAGCGATCTGGTGAATGTCGAGAAGGCGACGGATTTGGAGATTGCTACGGTTGGATATGGGATCGGCAACTGGCATCTGTACAACGGCAATCGCGCCAAAGCCGAAGAACTCTTCCGCAAAATCGTCGGCGGAAAATACTGGCCTGCATTTGGTTTCATTGCGGCGGAGGCGGAGTTGGCTGGATGGAAGAAATGAAGTGACTTCGGAAGGTACCACGCCAAGCTCCAACCGCCTTTTGACGGTCGGAGCTTGGCCGACTCAATCAACATTTGCTTGTTTATCCAGATTGGGCGCCAGCAAATGAACGATGAGCAACGCCACCAGATACGCCGAACCAGCAATGATGAAAATCGGCACGTAACTGCCGGTGCGTTGCAGAATTTCGCCGACTATCAGCGCGATCAGCATTCCGCCGATTGAACCAGCCATGCCGCCGATGCCTACGACGGAACCGACGGCTCGGCGCGGAAAAGTGTCTGACACCAGCGTGAACAAATTGGCTGACCAACCTTGATGAGCCGCCGCCGCCAGCGAAACCAGTCCGACGGCCACCCACAAATTCGACGCTTTGGCGGCAAACATGATCGGAACGACGGAAGCCGCGCAGATGAACATGGCCAGTTTGCGCGCCCGGTTGACCGTCCATCCGCGTTTGATGAGCGACGACGACAACCAGCCTCCGCCGATGCTGCCGACATCGGCCACCAGATAAATCACGACCAACGGCAAGCCTATGGATTTCAAATCCAGTTTGTGATTGCGATTCAGGAAATCGGGAATCCAGAATAAATACAGCCACCAGATCGGATCGGTCATAAATTTGCCTAGCGCGAACGCCCAGGTTTGCCGGTGAGGAAACAACCGGCTCCAGGGGATGGGCGAAACGGCTTCGGGCGGATCGCTGCGAATGTGATCGAATTCGGCTTTGGACAAACGCCGATGCTGTTCCGGCGCGCGATACATCAACAACCACCAAATCACCCACAGAAAGCCCAGCAAACCGGTGATGATGAACGCCCATTTCCATCCCCAGTGCAGCGTAATCCAGGGTACGATCAGCGGGGTCAGCAACGCCCCGACATTGGTTCCCGAATTGAAAATTCCCGTCGCCAGCGCGCGCTCTTTTTTCGGAAACCATTCGGCGACGGTTTTGATCGAAGCCGGAAAATTTCCCGCTTCGCCCAGCCCCAGCAGAAACCGCATCAAGGCGAATCCGGCTGCCGCTCCGGTGACCATGACGACCGAAAGCCCTGTGGCTGCGTCCAGATTCAGCGTGGGCAAACTCAATCCCGGAAACCAATCCGCCGCGGCGTGACCAATGGCGGCGATGCTCCACAATACGACGGCCAGCGTGAATCCCAACAGCGTGCCGAGTTTGTCCATCACGCGCCCGGCCAACAACAACCCTATCGCATAAGCCAGTTGAAAGCTGAACACGATGGCGGCGTAAATGCGTTCGTCCTGCCAGCCGAATTCAGCGACCAGAGTCGGTTTCAGAATACCGATAACCTGCCGATCTATGTAATTGATCGTTGCCGCAAAAAAGAGCAGCGCGCAAACATGCCAGCGCAGATGTTTGATTATGCCGGTCGCGGTCGAACCTGCTGCGCTCACAGAAGAGGCTTGCTGTTCCATTGAACCTCCGAATTGTTGAACTGAGTTTTCCGCCCGGAAACGAAGCCGGAAAAGAGGATTGTCACAAAAGCGCGCGTAGCATAGTTGAGCGTTGACACCTGGGCAAGGTGCAAGCGAAAAATTACTTACTTGCATCTCATTTAAGGACAATCGCTTACAGTCGCTATTTTCGCGCTTTCTGAAAAAGCCAGAACATCGGCAGAACGTTTAGGCCGATTTTCAGCCAAATTTTCGAGTTTTTGCGCGGCCTGTTCGAGTTCTGAAAATCCGACATGTGAATAGTAATTCGTTTGCGAAAGAGTCGAATGACCGAGCCATTCTTTGACGACAAAAGGATTCACGCCCGCATCAATGCAACGTGTCGCAAACGTGTGCCGCATCGTGTGAAGCTTCACGTCAGACAGCCCAAGCTTTTTGCATCGCCTTACTATCCGCTGCCCGGTGCTGTTTTCGTCCAGATTGAAAACGCGCCCTTCCGCTTTCGATCCTTTCAAGTCGAGCAACAATGCTCGCACGTTTTGCAGCATTGGAATACGTCGCGGCTTTTTGCTTTTCGTTATCGTTCCGGGCAAGTTGATGAAGCCATATTTTCCGCGTTCAAAATCAAGATGCTCCCAACGAAGTTTCATAATCTCGCCGCGTCGCATCCCTGTGCAAAGCGCGAGTCTGACGATATGGCCTAGCGTTTCATCTTTGCCGATCAGCGCAGCCAGTAGGCGCGTTTCTTCATCACGGCTCAGGACACGTTCGCGGCGGCCTGTTTCTTCAAAACGTTCAATGTCGCGGCAAGGGTTTGGCCCCGAATGATAGCCGCGTTTGATGGCGCGCGTGAAGATGCCGGAAAGAATCGCGCGCTCTCGATTGACCGATGCGCCAGCGCGTTGAATCCTTCTCAGGCTGTTCTCTCCGCGCCGCTTTGCCAAATAGTTTTCAATGTCGTTCGTCGTAATTTCGCGGAGCGGCTTGCCTCTGAAGTGACGGCATAGAACATCAACCATCAACGTAAACCAGCGATGCGCGCGCTTATGTTGCTTCACCCATTTCAAGTAATTGTTTTTGGCGAAGTCCTCAAAAGTGATGTCTTGCGATGGCTGGCCAAAAGTTCCATTGCGAACAGCCGAGCGCATTTTGGTTTCGTGTTCTTCGGCTTCTTTCTTGGTTGTCGCGCCATGAATGACGCCCTTGTAACGTCTGCCATTTTGTTGAAAGACGTATTTCCATTTGCCCTTTCCCTTACCGCTTTTGATGATGTTTTCGTTTTCGTCGTACAGATAGACTGGCATGTTTAAGCTCCTTGCTTCGCTTGCAGTCGCACTTGGAGCGGCAGCACTTTACCATTTGCCGCCGTCATCGCGCGATTGTTTTTCCGATGTCGTTTTGTCCATTCGTCAACTTCGGTCAGATCAAATCGCAGATCAGCCCCTACGCGGCGATATGGCAGGCCTTCCTTTGCTATCCAGTCCCGGATGCTTCGCTCGCTCACGTCCCAGAGTTCAGCCAATTCTTTGATTGTGACCAATGACCGAAAGCCGTTGCTTGTCGTTTGTTGGTGTGGTGTGCGGTCGGTCTCCAGTGACTCAAGCCAGATCGTCAACAACGTCTTTGCCGCCTCGTTCCCGGCCTCAATCGCCGCGCAAAGCTTGGCGGTCAGATCATCCAACGCGGCGAAAACTTGTTGTTGTGATTGGTCTGTTATGGCCTTCATTTGGTAAAAACTCCGGTTTAGTGTCGGCAAATTTGGCAAAAGTGTCGGCAAAGTGTCGGCATCGGGCAGACTCTGCCGACACTAAACAGAGCTTCTGCGCGTACAGATTCTCTCTCTACCTCTAAAAATGCCGACACTGCCGACACTAAGTCTGTAAGTTGTTGAATGGATTGCTGAAACTCGTGTCGGCAGAGACTGGTTTTTGCCGACACTTTGGCCAGTTTTGCCGACACTTTTTGCCGACACTGGCCACTTTTTAAGGCCTCAAGTTCCGTCAGTGTCGGCATTGTCGGCAGTGTCGGCATACTCAGAGAGTTTTTCCGCGCGAAAAACCAAAACAGATTGCTTCCCGGAGCAGGTTGCCTTGCTCTGTGTGAACACACGCCGAGCCTCTGCCCGTTTCGAGCGGCTGAGAATTTCAGCTTCCCAAAGATGTTTCCAAAGCGTGGTTTGCTGTGTGCCGATGGTTTCGCCTATGGCCGCGAATCGTTCCAACAAGGAAAAGGTTGCATCCGGCAAAAGATAGATTTCTTCGCCGGTATGCCAGCCAATTCGATCTCCGCACGGTTGCATCTCTCCGCCGAAGCAACGCCAGCCCCAGCTTGTGGGGTTGGCAGGTGAGCCGCTGTTGACGTGTTCAAGGTGTGCTTTGTTGCTGGCAAAAGCCGATTGCAGCAACTCAAGAAAACGTGTTACCGGGTTCTGTGCGTTGCTGTGCGAATCTTGCTTGCTGCCAGCCATTCCCAACGCCAACATGACGCGCTCACGTAACCGCGTAATTTCCGCTTTACTCATCGCGCCAGTCTCTTGAACGAATTGAAGCCACAATGACCAGGCGTAGTTCAGATGGCCAAGCGTTGTTGCATAGCGGCGATGGTTGGAAATTTGCCGCTCTGACCAGTGGTCACGCGAAGCCGCAATTTTCTTTGGCGCGCTTTCGATGGCTTCGCTGTAGTTGGCCGCCAGCCAACGAAGAAAACCACTCATTGCCGAAGCGAAAAGACCACCAGCGGCCATCCGCTGAAACTTCGTCAATTGGCTGAAGTCAATTGACGCTTTGCCGCATTCGAGCACGAACAAGCGCGCAATCAGGCTTTCGCCGCGTGGCACTTCTTCGGCTGTGTTGAAGATCAATCCGCGCGGATGTTTTGTTTTTCGTTGCGTTGTATCGGCGGCCAAGCGTTGCCGTCCATGTTGATTGCCTTGTGCTCTCAATAATCGGTCAGCATCGCGCATCAACCGGCTTCGATCATTCGCGCCGCCTGTTGGTTTGAAGTCATCAACGACGAAAATCATATCCTTCGCCGCGTGAGCGATGACTTCCAGCGCGTTAGCTGTGCTCATCCAGGAGCCGGGCAGTTTGTCGGCATCGAATCGGCCAAAGAAAGATTGAATCAACGCGGCCAGTTGGGATTTGCCGCTGCCCGTTGCGCCATAAAGCCAGATGCTGAAATCCGCGCCGCCGATGACGGAAGAAAACGCCGCGCCAATGGCTGGCAAGGTGATTTCATCCGCCGCAAGCTGCGTCAACGCAAGCACGGCGGTAACAGAATCCTTCAACGCTTCGCCGTCTGGCGGTTCGGGCAAAACAGCGGCCTGCAATGATTCGGGCAATCTCACTTCAACCTCTTTGACCGAAGTTGCGCCGATTGCGCCGCCGCCGTGCAAGAAACACATTTCGCCGTCAATCTCTCGCCAGCCGGTATGAGTGAAAATGCGCCGCTCAACAGGCTGAGGCGAAAGCATCTGAACAGCACAACGCGCATGGTCTGCTCGCCGGGGATAAATGACGGCCTTTGCGCCCAAGTGAACCATCGGCCATTTCATCGCCGCGAATTCATCGGCAGGCACAAGAAACCGCGACGGCTTGCCGCTCAACTTCGCTTCGACTTCAAAGGCGCGCTTTGTCTCTGTGCCATCATCTTCGATCACGTCAGCAACAATCTCTGCGCCGAAGTTTGTCAGGTAGATAGGAACAACGCCCTCTTTCGTCTGTTGCCAGTAAAGCAAACCGCCATTGGCGTTTTCGTAAGAGTTCGCCTTGTCGAAATGATTCGCGGTCTTTGTTGTGGCCGTTGCGCCGTTGGCCTTTTCGTTTTTGTCGCGCGAATGGTCTTTCGTTGTTGTGCCATTGCTGCTTTGAAACTGTGGCTTCACTGGCAAGCCGAACGCGCGGAGAATTGCGGCTTGTTCGCAGCCCTTGTTGCAGTGCGCTTGATTGATGGCAGGATCATAGAAAAGGCCTGTGTTGCCTTTGCCGTCGTGACAGATGCCGCGACAGTCATACTTGCCGCTGCCGTTTTTTCGCGCGGTTTCGTGAGCGACAATGCGCCGTCCAAGCTCCGCCCGGAGCGCGTCCCAGTTTGCAAACTGGCCTTGTTCGATGGTCTTTGTTTTTGCCGATGGCTTCGGCTCTTTCGGCAGTTCGATCTTTCGCCAATCGAGCAACGCGCCGTCAAAGCTGCGCGCTTCGGATGGCGCATCTTTGCTGGCCTTCGCAGGCAGGTAAAACATCCGGCTTGAGTCTTTGCACGACGGATCAAGCTTGCCGCCTGAAATCGAGTTTGCCCACTCCCACAAGCCCGGATACTCGCTGGCTGGTATCGGTTCGGCCAACGCAATAACAACGCGGAAACAATCTTCGGCCTTCGGATGATCTTTCGTGCGCCGTTGGTGACTGTGTGTTGTGTAAAGCAGAAAGCGGACGCCCTGACGTTGCCATGTCTCGAAAGCCTGGCTGACGGTTACATCGTGGTCATAATCGAGCACCAAAAGCGAAAGCTCTGTTACGTTCTCTTTCGTTCGATGCTTCGGCGAAAACTTCGCCGGTGAAAAAAGCTGCCCGTCTTTTTCTGCCCGGACTTTGAACGCTGAAAGCCGCTTGGTCAGTTGTGACCAGCTTTCGCGGGATTCTCTCGGCTTCGCGTCATGCTTGCCGCTGAAAAGTGAAATGGTGAAAGTTTGTTCTGTGGTGTGAAAAGATGATGTGGTATTCTTCATACGCTTTTTATTTCCTTAATCGCTCGCCGTTCAGTCTGCAAAATTGACGGCGGGCGATTTTATTTGCGCTGATACTTCGTCAGATTTGGCCAGTGTCGAAGTTTTCCAGCGCAGCCCTTGTTCTGGCCTGCTTTCAAATCAAAAAAACAGTCTGAGCGCGTCGTATGGCGAGAAAAGCGAGCATCTATTGAGTGTTGAAAGTAGCTTTCGGCCTTTTCAACCTCGCGTTTGTCTGCCTTTCTGCTCCGAATACCGCTCGCTTAACGAGCTTTTTCCGCTCTGATTACCGTTTTGGTTTGCGTTGCACTTCACGCTTTGTTTGGGTTGTGTTGGCGCGGTGTTACGCGCTCTGTTTGCGCCGTGTTTGAATCGCGTTGTGCGCGTTGTTTGCGCCGTGTTACGCGATGCGTTGTGTTTGGCTTCAATTCCAGGTGTAGGCAGACGGTTGCAGAAGCATGTCGAGTTTTTGAATCACATCGAGCACTTCCAGCGGAAAAGGTTCGTCTCCGCCAGTGACGATCACGGTTCGGCCTGCCTGTCCGATCAGCATCAAGGTTTCATCAACAGACTTGCTTTCGTCTGTGCTTATCCAGCCGATGCCCGGAATGTGCGCCAGCGCGATAACGTCCTCTGTTCGGCTCAAGCTCTGCCATCCGACTTTCGGAAAGTAGAAAGGCGCAATGCTGACGCCCTCTGAAGCCTGGCCTTGAAGAAAAACAATCGCGTCAGGCCGCGTTTCAGTCAGCCAAACCAGAGTTTTCAAAATGGATTCTTTCGTTTGTTCTGCAAGCGGTGTCATCTGGAAAAAGTGATGCTGCGCCCTTCGCTTGAAGGCGCGCGGATTGCTGGTTTGCTGAGGCCAGACGGTCGGAATGACTACCGAAGGCAAGTCGCGTTTGGTAGGATTCTCTCCCCGCTGGCTCTTCAGCGGAAAAGTAGCTGCGCCGTTCCTTCTGTCGCCAAACTTGCGGGAACGGCGCAGCGCGGTTAAAAGTTATTCGTCGTCGTCGTCGTCAAATTCGTCGCTGTCGTCGTCAACGATTTCCACTCCCAAAGCATCAAGCACGTCTTCGCGTTCAGCTTCGAGTTCTTCAATTCGTGTGTTTGCTTCGCTCAATTCTTGTTCGAGTTGTTTGACTGTCTTTGCCATTTTCTTTCCTCCGAAATTTGGGTTTTTGATTGTGATGCCGCGAAGCTCGGCGTATTCCTCAACTGACATGTCAGCAAAGTCATCTGCCCGGTCGTCATCGTCTCTCAGATTCGCCGCTGCCAACTCTGCGCGCCGCTTGGCGGTTTCGACTTGTTTGTAGCTTCGCGTTTTCACGGCGCGGAGTGTGCCATTTTTTCGCTTGAAAAATAGAGGATATTGGCGGATTCCAAACGGACGCAAAGCGGATACATGACGGATGGTGAGCACTCAGCTTTTACGATGAACAACACGCTTTTTCCGTCTAACCGTTTGTTTTTGGCGTAGTGCTCTGCGCGCCGACTCGTAAGCGGTTTCCGCATTTTTCTCTACCGCCGCCTCGTCATCTGCAAAATTTGGCCAAAACTCTGTTCTACGCTTTTTCAATGCTTCCAAAATATCTTGGCGCTTCATTCCTGATTTGATTAGCTCTTTTGCATATCTGACTTGCGGCGTTTCCTTCGATTCTTGTGGTTGTGGATCAGGTAAGGAATGCAACTGGTGAGCAGCTAGCGCCGCTTCTGCACCTCTTTGCCAAAATATATTGGCCTCTCCCAATCCAGCCGCCCAATACGGACGGCCTTCATCAAGTGTCATCGCGCCTTCTTCTTCAGTTGGTATTAAATGGCGAATTTGGCGGTAGGGTCTCAACTGTTGCTCATCAAGAAAAACTCGTTTTGATGAACATTGGTCACTTGCCTTGACTTTGATGAGCCAGTAAGAAAGCGGCAAACCGTCAAGTCCTTCGTTCACTTCCAACGCCACAAAAGCTCCAGCCCCAAAATGCAGAGCGCAGATACTTGCAAGATTTTCAAGTGTTGCGCGTTTGTGTGGCGGTTGGCACATTTCCAAAGTCATGCCGCCTGGCGGATTGGTGTCGGTTATCCAGTCACAATTTATTCGGTAAAACTCAAATAGCATCTCATTAGCTTCTTTTGCTGGAAGCTCTTTGACCATCTTTTTCCATTCGCTGTAACGCTCCAAGAATTTCAACATCAACATCCTTTCTGAAATGTGAGCATCCGGGCTTTTTAGCTGACGGCGGTTCACAGGTTGGCAGAAGGCCTCATATCCGCCGTCAGCTTCGTTCATTGAATCAAGCGGCTACGGCTTTTGCCGCTTGATTGGTTTCCTCAGTTGGTGGTTGCTCGGCTTGTCCTCAATCGTGGCGAGCAAGGTTTTCAGTTTTGCGGCTTCGGCGTCGTTAGCTTTGGCGATTCGAGCGCGCAGCTTCTCTTTCACCTTTTCCAAGAATGCGGCGGTTTTATCATCAATGGCTTGCCATTCCGAATGGCGAAGCGAGCAAATGTATGGCTCGCCATCTGAAGCCAACAGCATCACGCGGTAGCTTCGATCATTCAGCCGAACGCGAAACTTCAGGCCATTGACATTGACCGTTTTCGATTTCTGACCTTTGCCTTCTGAAGCTTTGACTTTGACGGGCAGTTGCTCGTTTTTCTGGCTTGCCATTGATTCGACTTTCTGGCTTGCCATTTTGGGCAAAGCTTCGGCTTGTTGAGGCGCGTTTCTTTGGCTAGCCATTTTTTCAACTTTCTGGCTTGCCAAAAGAGCGGCAATGTTTTTGGGTTGCGAGAGTCGAGCCGATGAGTGAGGCTGTCTCATCGGCTCTCGGCTTTTGGGAGTAAGCCTTTGATTTCGCGGGCTTCGATCAACGCAGCTTGCTGTTCGTAATCAACGAAAGCATCAATTACGTCTTCGCTGCCGTAAGCCTTCATCCGGGCATTGTGAAGCGCGCGAGCTTTGGCCATTTCAAATTCAAGATTGGCTTCGGTCTGCTCAAGCTCAAACTCTTTGGCTTTGACGCCAAGCTCATGAGCCTTCGCCGCCGCGCGTTCATTTAGCTTCGCTTCTTCTTCGTGTTGTTTGACGCGGCTGTCAAAATGAATCAGCAAAATCCAGATGCCCAAAACGAGAAGGAAAGAAGCGTAGATGCCGACTTGAAGATAAGCCTTCATGCCGTCGCTCAATGGCTCGCCAGTATGAAGCGAATTGTTCAAGACGGTGTGAACTCCCACGATGAGGAAAAGCGCGACGTGAGATATGCCGGCAATGGTTCGCTGAAGTGGCGAGACAAACCACCAAATAGCGGCGGGAATAAGCAAAACGAGTGAGCCATCAAGAAGCGTGGCAGGGAAGGCGGCAACGATCTTTGACTCTGTGCCGCGCTGGAAAAGCTGGTAGTTGTGCCACCACGTGTAACCAGCGGCCAACAGGATAAAAAGCGCGGCAATCACCATAACGACCATTGCAATGGGATGCAGCTTCGTTTTGGCATTGTTGACGGCTTGGTGAACGTCTTTGAGTTGCTGTTGTGACTGTTTATTGAAGGCTAGGATTTGCGCCATTTCTGAAACTCCATTTGAAATGGCAAGCAGGGAAGAAAGCTGAAACGTTATGGTAAGATTTTGTCAGCCATCATCCGCGCTGCTTGCGGTTGATTGGTCAGGATCATCGAACGTTCGTTGCGTTCGGTTTATCCGCAGAGGCGACGGCCAGTGAGTCCTTGAACAAAATCACCAGCCGTTGCCGGAACACTGGCGGAACATTTTTTCTTCCGTCAGATTCAGCCTGGCTCATTCACGCACAAACAAACGCGACTGCAAGCGAAGAAAATGCGTTTAGATTCAGCGTGGTTCAGCCAAACGCCCGCCATTTTCGTTGACACCTGGTCAAACCATAACGATAATCCGCCCAGCCGACCACGACTGATTCATCAATCGAAAACTTCCATATTTGATTTGAGTCGGCTTGCACGTACAAGTTTCGCTTTGCTGGGATGGTTTTCACGCCAGGAAGTTTTCCACTAAACGAAAAAAAAATAGATTGAAATGAATTGCTGGGTGACTGGTCGGTTATGCCGAATCAGTTTGGTTGCAGTTTTCAGATGGAAAGCGGCTCAATCAGAAACTCTGAGCTGGGTCGAAATTCAAAAGCGGTTCGCGCTCTAAACAAATTCCTTTTACAAACGATGGCGTTTGTCGTTTCGTTTTCAAACCGTAAGTTTGTTCATAATGGTTTGGCTCGATGCGGGACGGCCAACGTGATACCCAACACCCTTCAATCAATTCGGAGGATCAACGATGAAGTTTCGACTAAGCTCACAGTGGCTTTCGCGTGCAGGCCTGTCGTTGGCGGCCCCCCTGGCAATCATGCTGGCGGCAGCGATGCTGCCGGCATCCGCCAATGCCCAGGTGCTTTACGGTTCGATGGTCGGCAACGTTGTGGACAACAACGGGGCGGCTGTTCCCAGCGCGACGGTCAGAATCACCAACAAGGCGACCAACCAGTCGCGTGAGGCAGTGACCAGTCCCGAAGGCACATATAACTTTTCCACCGTCCAAACCGGGTTTTATGACGTGTCGGTCAGCAAAACCGGGTTCAAGACCTTTACCCGCAGCAATGTCGAAGTGACGTTGAACAACATCACCCGCTCGGATATTTCGCTGGAAGTCGGACAGGTTTCAGAAACCGTGTCGGTCACCGCCGATGCCGTGTTGTTGCAAACCGATCGCGCGGAAGTTCGGTCAGAATTGACCAGCCAGACGCTGTTGAATCTGCCGGTTCCGTCGGGACGCAATTACCAGCAATTGTTGCGCGCCCTGCCGGGCATCAATCCGCCGAACAACGCGCACTCGACTCCGACCAATCCGTCGCGCGCGTTGCAATACAACGTCAACGGAACCAGTTCCAGTTCGAACAACGTCCGCATTGACGGCGCCAGCCAGTACAACCTGTTTCTGCCGCACGTCACGGCGTACGTTCCCGCGTTGGAATCCATCGAAACCGTCAACGTCGTGACCAATAACTTCGACGCTGAACAAGGACTGGCCGGAGGCGCGGCGATCAACGTGCAGATCAAAAGCGGAACCAATCAAATCCGTGGTTCGGCGTTTGAGTATCACGACAACCACCTGACCAAGGCGCGTCCCTGGAACCTGACGCCGATCAACGGTGTTCCGCAAGACAAACCCAAACGCGTGTTCAACCAATTTGGCGGCACGTTGGGCGGCCCGATCATCAAAGACAAGCTGTTTTATTTCGGCAGCTTTGAAGGCACGAACGACCGCCAACTCGGCAATCGTTTTTTGACCTTGCCGACGGCTGAAATGCGAACCGGCGATCTTTCCGGCGCCGGAGTCGGCATTTACGATCCGGCCACGGGCAACAACATTGGTCAAAACCGGACGCAATTTGCCGGCGGCATCATCCCCGCCAACCGCATTGATCCGATTGCTCAACTGATTCTGAAAGATTTGCCGTTGCCCAATCGCCCCGGATTTGCGAATAACTTTTACGCGACGGCTCCTTACGTTTTTGACCGTAAAACGATTGACGCCAAGATCAATTACAACGTCAACGAAAAATTCACCACCTACGGTCGTTTCAGCTTCTTGACCTATAAGCAGTTGAATCCCGGAGCGCTTGGCCCGGTGGATGGCGTAGGTACTGCTCCGCAAGGCGGAAACACAGGTGTCGGTTCTGGCGAAACCTACGGCGTGACTGTCGCGGGTGTTTACACCGTCAGCACGAATTTCATCATTGACGCCAACGTCGGTTACACCCGACAAGGCACAAGTTCCGAACAGGGATTTCTGGACCAGAAGATAGGTCTGGATGTGTTGAAGATTCCGGGAACCAATGGCTCCCGCGATTTTGAAAACGGCTGGCCGCGTTTTCGTATTGGCGGATTTGCCAACCTTGGGGTTCAGGACGCTTTCATGCCCTATACCCGCAACGACCCGCAATGGGTTTATGTCACCAATTTCAACTGGACGAAGCGCAATCACAACATTCGTTTCGGTATGGACATTGCGCGACAAACCTTGAATCACCTGCAAGCCGAATGGAACGGCGGCGGAAATGCCGAACCGGGTTCCGGCGGTTTTATCTTCAATCAGGGGCCGACCCAGTTGTGTACGGCTGCCAATTCAGCCGGAACGGCTTGTTCGACGTTCCAGCAAGGCAACCAGTTCAACTCGTTTGCCACCTTCTTGTTGGGTTATCACTCCGGAGCAGGTCGCACGTTCCTGGTGGAACCTCCGATCATCTTCAAATCCCAGGCGTACAGCTTTTACATTCGTGACGGATGGCAGGTGAATCAGAAATTGACGCTGACTTACGGCACGCGTTACGAGTATTACCCGATGCCGCAACGCGTAGGTCGCGGAATCGAACGATACGACGTCAACACAAACACGATGTTGGTGTGCGGTGTCGGCGACGTGCCGAAAGATTGCGGCGTGAAAATGAGCAAAAAACTGTTTTCACCGCGTGTCGGTATTGCGTATCGTTTCAGCGATTCGTTCGTGCTGCGCACCGGTTACGGGTTGACTTACGACCCGATCAGTCTGGCGCGTACTTTCCGCACCAACTATCCGATGCTGTTGGCATTCAACATCGTGCCTGCGAATGCCGCAATTCCTGCCGGTTTACTGAGAGATGGAATTCCGCCCACGCCGCTGGTTCCCGTCACGAATGGCCGAGCCGCAGTTCCGGGCACGGTCAACGTGCTGACCCTCGGCGACGAATTCAAACGTCCGTACATTCAATCGTGGAATCTGGTGTTGGAGAAAAACATTGGCTGGGGCTTTGTTGCCAACGCCGGTTACATCGCCACGCGTACGGTCGGCCAGTCAGGCCAAATCAACTTGAATGCCGGTTTGGTGGGTGGTGGCACGGCCAGCCAACCGCTTAACCAGAGATTCGGGCGCGTTGCTCAGACAAATCTGCAAAATGGACTCTTCAATTCGCATTACGATTCCATGCAGGCCAATTTGAAACGTCGTTTCTCAAACGGCTTGCAATTGCAGGCTTCGTACACTTGGAGCAAAGCCATCGGCATGGCAGGTTTGGGTGGAGACAATGACGGTACGCTGGCGATCAGCGAACCGAATTTCATTCACTTGAACCGCGGATTGTTGGGAATCAACATTCCGCACAACTTCCAATTCTCCGGCGCCTGGGAATTGCCGTTCGGCAAAGGCAAACGTTGGTTGAATGACAATGCTGTGGCGTCGGCATTGACCGGCGGCTGGCAATTGAGTTGGCTCTACGGAGCTTTCGCTGGAACCCCATTCACCGTTACGTCAAGCGGCACTTCACTGAATGCACCGGGTAGCGCCCAGCGCGCTGATTTAGTGAAATCGAAAGTCGAAAAACTTGGTGGCATTGGCCCTGGCAATCCGTATTACGATCCAACGGCGTTCGCACAGGTGACGCAAGCTCGTTTTGGCACGGCGGGATTCAATATTTTGCAAACCCCTGGAACGTCGAATCTGGATTTGGGACTCTTCCGCGAATTCAACATCACGGAAGGCATCAAGCTCCAATTTCGGGCTGAAGCATTCAATGCGACCAACACACCGCATTTTGCCGGACCGGGCAACAACGTGTCGTCTCCTTCGCGTGACGCCGCTGGCAACATCCTGCTGGATGCCAATGGCCGACCGCGGTTGAACGGCTTTATGGAAATCACCGGCGTCCGCTCATTTGGCCGCGAAGGCATTGACGAGCGCATTTTCCGTTTCGGTCTCCGCCTGAGCTTCTAAAACTCAGCGGATGTTTGAAACCACTGAGGGGATTGCAGACAATGCAGTCCCCTCATTTTGTTTGACCAGGCGATAAAAGCCTGAATGTTGATCCGCAGATAATTTTCCATTTGTCAGTTTCCATTTTTCATTTGTCATTGATCGAATGGCTTGAGCGGCCTGTTCAGAGCAAAATGAAAAATGACAATTGACAAATTTCAAATGGAAAATCCGAAATGAAAAAACTGATTTTACCGATTGCCTTCTGCTTACTGGCCAGCGTTGCGTTGGCGCAAGACCCGACAAAGGTCACGCCCGAAGCCTACAAAACAGAGTTTGAAAACGAATACGTTCGCGTCCAGCGAGTGTATTACGCGCCGCGCGTCAAATTGCCTGAACACGATCACGCGCTGTATGGAACGGCGTATGTTTATTTGAACGACGCGGGGCCGGTGGTTTTCAGGCATGTCGGCCTGGCTTATGGCGCGGTCACTCGCCCGGCGGTCAAAGCCGGCAGCTTTCGGTTGTACAAAGCCGTCAGGGAAACTCACGCCGTCGAAAACATGAGCGATACGGCCAGCGAGTTTCTGCGCGTCGAATTCAAAACCGAACCCGCCAGAGATCAAAACACGCTGCGCGGCAAATACTTCCGCGAAGACGTTCCGGCGAACGAAAACTTCCAAAAAACGCAGTTTGAAAACGAACAAGTTCGCATCACGAGGTTGGTCTGCGCGGCGGGCAAAAGCTGTCTGGAGGTGGCCAAGGCCAGCGAACCGATTTTGTTTGTCGTGCTCAGCAAGGCGCAGTTCAAATTGGGGGAGGCGAGAACCATTGATTTATCGCCGGGGCAAACTCATTGGGTTGCCGCAGGCAAAAGCGTCGCCGGAGACAACATCGGCCAAACAGCGGCGGAATTGCTGCGCTTCGATTTCAAGACTCCGCCGCTGAAAACCTCTGAAGCCGAAAAACATCACGACCATTCTCATGCTCATGAAGAAAACGCAGCCAAAGCGAAAGCCAATGCCGAAGCTTCCGCGCATTTGAAACGCGGAGCCGAATTGGAAGGCCAGGGCAAAATTGCCGAATCCATCGCCGCTCACGAACAGGCGTTGAAGATTGACGCCGGTCTGGTGCAGGCGCACGTAAATCTGATTTCACTGTATGGCCGAACCAACCAGTTTGAAAAAGCCGCGCTGGCGTTTCGCAAAGCGTCGGAGATCAACCCGGACATTCCCGAACTTCATTTCAATTTCGGAGTTTTGATGGCCGGGCAGCAGCGAATGCCCGAAGCCGCCGCTGCTTTTCAACGGTGTCTGCAATTGAACCCGCATTACGCCGAAGCGCATTTCAATTACGGCGCGATCATCGAAACCGACGGCAAACTGGATGAAGCCGCCGCGCATTTTCGCAAAGCCATCGAAAACAAATCGGCTTACACAGACGCGCATTTTCATCTGGGGCGAATTCTGGTCAATCAAAACAAGCTGACTGAAGCGATTGAGCAATTTCAAAAATCGCTGACGCCGGAAACCGAAACCACTTCGCGCAATTTGTACGCTTTGGGGGCGACGTATCTGCGAGCCGGCGACAAAATCAAAGCCATTCAAACTTTGCGCGAAGCTTTGAAATTGGCCAAAGTGCGGAATCAAATTGAATTGGCAAACAGTCTGGAACGCGATCTGAAATCTTTGGAGCATGACAAATGAAACTCTGGAAACTCTCGCTGCTATCCCTCACAGTCACTTTTCTGCTATTTGCGCTGTGGCGCGCGCCATTTGCCGCCAACCCCACTGCCGAATGGCCTGTTTACGGCGGCAATGCTGAAAACACGCACTTTTCGCCGCTCAGACAGATCAATCGCAACAACGTCAAACAGCTTCAGGTCGCCTGGGTTTACGACACGCAGGATTCGTTTGACGGTTCGGAATTGCAATGCAATCCGATCATCATCGGCGACACGCTGTACGGGACTTCGCCGAAACTGCGCGTGTTCGCATTGGACGCGACAACCGGCAAAGAACGCTGGAGTTTCGATCCGAACGAAGGACGCCGTCCGCAAGGCGCGCAGCGAAATCGCGGCGTGACGTATTGGGCGGGCGATGGACAGCCGCGAATTTACGTCGCGTTCCGAAACTGGCTTTACGCGCTGGACGCCAAAACCGGCCAGCCTGTGAACGGTTTCGGCAATGCCGGAAAAGTGGATTTGCGCGAAGGGCTTGGCCGACCGGATGCCGGACGATTGACGGTGGGCATCACTACGCCGGGCGTGGTGTACAAGGATTTGCTGATCGTCGGCAGCATCGTCAGCGAAAGTTTGCCCGCAGCGCCTGGACACATTCGCGCCTACGATTTGCGCACAGGCAAAATGCGCTGGGTGTTTCATACCATTCCGCATCCGGGCGAATACGGTTACGACACCTGGCCGAAAGACGCCTGGCATTACAGCGGCGGCACAAATGCCTGGGCGGGTTTGGCGCTGGATGAAAAACGCGGCCTGCTCTTCGCTCCGACCGGTTCGGCGACTTACGATTTTTACGGAGCCAATCGAAAAGGCGACAATTTGTTCGCCAACACATTGTTGTGTCTTGACGCCGCGACGGGCGAACGCAAATGGCATTTCCAAACCATCCGCCACGATTTGTGGGACCGTGATTTGCCTATGGCTCCGGCGTTGGTGACGCTGCGCAAAGATGGCCGCACGATTGATGCTGTTGCGCAAACGACGAAATCCGGCCACATCTTCATTTTCGAGCGCGAAACCGGCAAGCCTGTGTTTCCGATTGAATACCGCAAAGTTTCAACCGCCGGACTTGATGGAGAACATTTAGCCGACACGCAACCATTGCCTATATTACCTCCGCCGATTGGCCGTCAAATGATGACCGAAGCGATGGTGACGAAACGCACGCCGGAAATTCATCAGGAAGCGCTGGCGCGATTTCGCAAACTGCGCAGCGTCGGTCAATTCGATCCGCCGGGTTTGCAGGGTTCGATTGTGCTTCCCGGTTTTGACGGTGGACCGGGTTGGGGCGGCGGAGCTTTCGATCCGGCGACCGGTTAGTTCATCATCAATTCCAACGAAGTTCCATGCATTCTGAAAATGGTCGAACGCCCGAAATCAAGGGCACAGGAAACCGCGCGCAGTTTGTACCAACGCGATTGCGCCAGTTGTCACGGCAGAGATTGGCAAGGCAGTCCGCCGCAATTTCCGGCTCTGGTCGGCATGGAAGAAAAATACAGCGCCAGCGATTTGCACGCGATCATTCGCAACGGCATAGGTCGCATGCCGGGTTTTGCGGCTCTGGGCGAAGAAGGCATTCGCGCCATGTCGAAATTGCTGCTGACCGGCGAAGACACGAAACTTCCCGCCGGGCAGGGCGGTTCAGCGATTGATTTGAAATACACGCTCGACGGGTACACGCGGTTTTTCGACAAGGAAGGTTATCCGGCGATCACGCCGCCGTGGGGAACGCTGAACGCGGTTGACCTGAACAAGGGCAAAATCGTCTGGCAAATTCCGCTCGGCGAACATCCTGAACTTGCGGCCAAAGGAATCAAGGACACGGGCAGTTGGAATTACGGCGGCCCTATTCTGACGGCCAGCGGATTGGTTTTCATTGGCGCGTCGAATTACGACAAGAAGTTTCGCGCCTTTGACGTGAAAACCGGCAAGTTGTTATGGGAAACGTTGATGCCTGCTTCGGGCAACGCCACGCCCGCGACGTATGAAATCGGTGGCCGGCAATTTGTCGTCATCGCCGCCGGAGGCGGAAAACGCGGCGGAGAATCCGGCAGCAAATACGTCGCCTTCGCGTTGCCAAAATAAGTGTGTAGCGCAGCGACTTGTCGAGGCTTTGTTTTGATGTCGAACCACTGGTTGGTCAGTATGCTTTTCGCAAAGAATGGAAAGCTGCGACAAGTCGCAGCACTCCAAAAAATTATGTGCCTTTGCCTGTTCGTGCTGACCACTGGCGCGCAGACGCTGCCTGAATTACCGCCAATTTCCGTCGAAAGTTTCGGTGCGGAAATCCGTGAGCAAATCCGCAAGGCCATTGCCGAAGCGCAAGCCAAACCCCGTGATGCCGAAGCAAACGGACGATTGGGAATGGCGCTGCAAACTTACGAACAATACGAACCGGCGGCTGTTTGTTATCAACGCGCGCGGCTGTTGTCGCCGACGGAATTTCGCTGGGTTTATTACCTGGCCGTAGCTCAGGCGGCGGCGGGCAAACACGCCGAAGCTGTGTCGGCTTTCAAGGAAGCAGTCGCGTTGAAAGGCGATTACCTGCCCGTTCAGTTGCGATTGGCCGACACGCTGTTTGCTGCCGGGCAGAACTCCGAAGCTCAACAGGTTTACGAAAAGCTGGCTGAACTGGCTCAGGCGAATTATGGTTTGGGCAGAATCAAAGCTGCCGCTAAAGACCACATTGCCGCTGCCGAGTTATACAAAAAAGCGGTCGAACAGTTTCCGCAATACGGCGCGGCGCATTATGCGTTGGGAATGGCGCTCAGGAATTCAGGACAAACCGCCAAAGCCCAGGAGCATTTGGCGTTGTCGCAGCAGTTCAAGGATTCGCGGCCTCCGATCAATGACCCGTTGCTGACGGCGATTGCCGAATTGAACGCTGCCGGTTCGGAGTTGTTGAAACGCGGCGTGATGTTCGAAAGTGCAGGGAAGCTGGCCGAAGCCATCGCCGATCACGAACGCGCCATCGAATCCAATTCGCAACTGGTGCAAGCCCACATCAATCTGATTTCGCTTTACGCTCGTGTCGGGCAATTCGACAAAGCCGAAAAACATTATCAGGCCGCCAACGCCATCAATCCGAACATGGCCGACAGCCATTACAATTTTGGCGTGATGATGGCAATGCAGAATCGTCCGCAGGAAGCGGCGAAAGCTTTCGAGCGATGTTTGCAGATTGATTCGTTCAACGCCGAAGCGCATTACAACCTCGGCGTCATCATCGAACAGGAGGGCCGTTTGGACGAAGCCGCCGCGCATTATCGCCAGGCCATAGCCGTCAAACCCGGCAATCGTCTGGCGCATTTTCATCTGGGAAGAATTCTGGTCAATCAGGACAAACTGCCCGAAGCCATCGCTGAATTTCAGAAAACCCTGACGCCGGAAGACGAACAAACTCCGCTGTTCACTTACGCGCTGGGCGCGACTTATTCGCGCGCAGGCGACAACGCAAAAGCGATTCTGCTTTTACGCCAGGCGCTGAAAGGCGCGACGGAAATGAAGCAAACGCAATTGGCGGCGAGCATCGAACGCGATTTGCGCAAGCTGGAAAATTGACCGACACCGTTTTCAACCATCACTTTCATTCCACCAAGGAGACTTTATGAGCGAAACAATCCATCGCAGAGATTTCATCAAACACGCAACGACGACCGCCGCCGCGGCTGCCCTGACTGCGTCGTCTTACAACAAAGTGCTGGGCGCAAATGACCGCGTCCGGTTGGGCATCATTGGCCCAGGCGACCGCGGCCAACAACTGATGAAGGAATTTCAGCAAGCGCCGAACGCCGAATGGGTTGCCGCTGCTGACGTTTACACGCGCCGTCACGAAGAAGTGAAAAAGTTCGGCGCGGCAATCAAAGCTTTCAAAGATCATCGCAGCCTGCTGGAACAAAAAGACGTGGATGCTGTGATTATCGCCACGCCGTTGCATTGCCACGCGCGCCACTTTCTGGACACGCTGGCCGCCGGTAAGGATATGTTCTGCGAAAAAACGCTGACCTGGTCTATTGAAGAAGCTGAAGCCTGTCTTGCCGCAGCGAAAAAGAACTCAAAGCGCGTCATCGGCGTTGGCCAGCAACACAACAGCGCGGGCTATTTTCAGGACGCGCGCAAATGGGTGAAAGATGGGTTGGTTGGCAAAGTCACTTCGGTTGAATCGTGGATGAGCCGCAACACGCCGCGCGGCAAAGGCCAATGGGTGCGACCGATCCCGGCGGATTGCAACGCGCAAAATGTGGATTGGAAAGCGTTTTTGAACGGTCGTTCGAATCGTCCCTTCGACGCGCACAAATTCATCAACTGGCGGTTGTATTGGGAATTTTCGGGCGGCAACGTCACCGAAAACATGGTTCACCAGATTGGCTGGATCATCGGCGTGCTGGATTTGCCTGCTCCGACGGCGGCGTATATGTCCGGCGGAGTCTTTTCTGAAAAAGATGGCCGCGAAGTTCCCGACACTATTTCCGCCATCATGGATTTCCCTGGCGACCTGGTGGTGTCGTGGCAATCCACGTTCAGCAACAGCCGTTTCGGATTGGGCATCCGCATTCTGGGATCGGATGGCACGATTGAATGGTTGGCGGGAACGACCGATATGATCACAGGCAAATCGGCCAGCGGGTGGAGCTACGCGCCGGAAAAACTGAATCGGCCAAATGGCGAAGCGATCAAAGGCGATGCCAAAGGCGACAACCATTACGCCAACTTCGTCGAATGCGTTCGTTCGCGCAAAACGCCAAACGCTTCGGTGGAGTTGGGCTACCGTTCGGCGATTGCCGCGCATTTGGCGAACACTTCATATCGTCGCAAAGAAAAAGTGACGCTGGATTCAGCACGCCAATCCGCCCGCAAGTAATCGGTTTTCATCAATGAGCGCACGTAGTCAACGTGCGCTCATTTCTTTTGCAATGCAGCCGCAATCTGTCCGCCGTGAAAGCGGCCGTTTTCGATGAAAATCTTGCCGGTTTCTTTTCCTGCGATCACCACGCCCGCCAGATAAATTCCCTTCACATTCGATTCCATGGTTTCCGAATCAAACTTCGGCTTCATGGTTTCGGGATTGATTTCGATGCCGACTGAGCGCAGAAAATCGTTGTCGGTGTGATAACCGGTCAGCGCGAAAACAAAATCATTCGGCAGTTCGGATTCTGCGCCGGTTTCCAGATGGCGAATGCGAATCGAAGTCGGTTTGATTTCGGTGACGAGGGTTTGGAAGTGCGCCTTGATTTCACCATTTTTGATGCGGTTTTCGATGTCGGGCAGAATCCAGTATTTGATCGTTGGGCGCAGCGTGGCCTGGCGATGAATGATCGTCACGCGCGCTCCATGTCGGTACAGGTCGAGCGCGGCAAGGGCTGCGGAATTGGCTGCGCCGATGATGGCAACGTCGCGGTCATAAAACGGATGCGCGTCTTTGTAATAGTGCGAAACCTTCGGCAAATCTTCGCCGGGAATGCCGATCAGGTTTGGCCGGTCGAAATAACCGATGGCGATGACGATCTTCTTCGAACGAAAGCTACGGTGTTCGCCGGTCATCACCAATTCGGTTTCGACGCGGAAATCTCCATCGGAGCCGCTGACACCTAGCACGCGTTCGTATTGGTTGACGTTCAGTTTGTACGTGTCCACCACGCGGCGGTAATACTTCAGCGCTTCCTGGCGATTGGGTTTTTCGCGTTCACAGACAAATGGCAGGTCGCCGATTTCCAGCAATTCCGGCGTCGTAAAAAAGACAAGCTGCGTCGGGTAATGAAACAGCGAATTGACGACGCAGCCTTTTTCGATGACCAGATGGCTGAATCCGGCGCGCTGCGCTTCAATCGCGCAGGCCAAACCCGTAGGCCCTCCGCCAATCACAATCACATCAAAAACAGTTTGGTTATTCATTCCGAATGCTCAGCGTAGATTTCAGGTGCTCAATCCAGCGGGCTGCCGCCTGAGGAGATGGCAATCGCACCGCGTGCAAATGCGCGTGGACCGGGTCGCGCAACTTGGCAGCGTAATCGCGCTGGTGTCGCCAGTGCGACTGAAACGCCCACAAAATGATGGAGTCTTTGGAAAATGCCATCCGCAACGATTCGCGATTGCCGTTGCAACACTCTTCCCTCAACACAGCTCGTCGGAACGTGCGAATCAGCAAGCGGGAAATCACCACAGGAAACGGATAATCGAGCCAGACGATTGTGTCCGCTCGCTGCCAGACAATCGAGCTGACTTTTTTGGTGTAATTTCCATCCACCACCCACGCCGGAATGTCCGTCGCAGCTTTAACCTTTTCGATGAACTCCTCGCGCGGCGTTTCCTGCCAGTTCGGATTCCAGTGCAATTGATCCAATTCGATGTGCGGCACGTTCAGCAACCGTGCCAGCCCATTGGCAAAGGTCGTTTTGCCTGATCCCGAAGTGCCAATGACGACAACTCGCTTCATTTCTGGTGCTCAGCAGATTCAAACCGGTGATCTTCGTAAAAGAACGCCGGGCCGCACACCAGCAAAATTCGCATCGGCGTTGAACCTGTGTTGGTCAGTGTATGGCGATGCTGGCGCGGAATGTACACGGCGTCGCCTGCGCCGACTTCGCGCTGGTCTTCGCCGACGGTCATGAGGCCGTTGCCTTCCAGGATGTAATAAACCTCCTCCAGCACTTCGTGGTGATGCGGCGGAACCGTTGCGCCGGGTGGCAGGAGTTCCTCCGCCAGCGAACATTGATTGATCAGCGAAGTCGTTCGGTCCATCAGCGGACGAATCTCCGATCTGTGCGGCGTGTGGATGACTTTGGAATCTCGACGATTGACGATCAGCATAGATAATAAAATCGGAAAACGCTTCATCCACGAAGTTCACGAAGAAACACGAAGGTAAGCAAAGAGCTTGTTGGCCTCACTTCGTGTCGCTTCGTGTACTTCGTGGACAAAATCCGTCTTCTTAAACTGAAGCCAGAACCTTTTCCAGAAACTCGCGATTGGCTTTGGCATTGGCGGCGGTTTCTTCGGGCGTTGCGCCGACTTTGACGCCTTCGACCATGATCGGGCCTTTGAATCCGGCGGTTTTCAGCGCCTTGAACACGCCCGCAAAATTCACTTTGCCTTCGCCGAATTGCATCATCACTTCGCCTTTGACCGTCGCGCAATCTTTGGCGCAAAACCCCGTTACGTGCTGGGCGATGGGTTTCAACTCTTCCACCGGGTCTTTGCCGGTGTAATGAATGATGTTTCCGGCGTCGTACCAAATTTTGAAATTGCGATGATTGACTTCTTTCATCGCGCGCAGGATTTCATCGGAAGCGCCACTGCCTCCGCCATGGGGTTTCATCACCAGCTTGATTTTCTTTTCATCGGCATAAGCGGCGGATTCGCGCATGACGTTGTAGTAATGCGCATACTCTTCCGGCTTGTCCACGCCGAAGCTGAGAATGAACTGCAAGTCCAGAAACTTGGCATTATCAATCTGAGCGCGCATCTCCTTGATCGAATCTTCCAGCGGGATGTTGTGCCGCGACCGCAGCGCGCCCATATTGGCTTTCAGCCCGCTGGCCGCCAATCGCTTTTTCAAACCATCCAGGTATTCGGGTTTGGCGTCTGGGGAGATAAATTGTTCATCGCGAGTTCGGCTCAACAAGCCTGTAGTTTTGTATCCGGCAGCGCTGATCTGTTTCAGCGTTTCGTCAAACGACCATTTCGTCCATGGGCGATTGAAACATCCAACCGGCCAATTGACTTTGGCTTCGGCGGTGAACTCAGCCATTGCGCTTACTGACGCCGCCGCACTGGCAAAAGCGGTGTGTTGAATGAATTGTCTTCGATTCATGCTTGATCCATTCCTTTAGTTGATTCGAGCAGGTCTTTCCTTGCTCAGATGAATTGTTTCTCTCATGTTGAGATGTTCTGAATGATGTCTGGTTTCTTTGCCTTATACCACACGTGATGGACAGGTTGAGAGTTCTGCCGTTGACTTTCGGAGCATGTACGATTCAGAATAAAAATCATTTTGTCATAGGCACATTTAACATAAGTCTTACAGTTCATTGAGTCGTACTTAAAATCGAGCCGGTAAACTTCCAAATCAATTCACCAAACGAGAGGTAGCCAAATAATTCCGGCGCAAAAACAGTTGCGATCACGGTCGGAGTCTATCCCGATCATCAAAATCACCTTTACATTTAGGGGGTAACCTTGAAAAACAACAAACGATTTGTTCAAGCATTGCTGTCTGCTTGCACTTTGAGCCTGGCGTTTTTGCTTGCAGCGACGACGGGCTTCGCGCAGTTCGACACGGCAACCGTGCTTGGCACGGTCAAGGATTCCAACGGAGCCGCGTTGCCCGGTGTAACCGTGACATTGAAAAATGTTGATACGAGCATTGCCGTCAATGTGCAGTCCGATGGCGACGGCAACTTTCAATTCACCAACGTCAGAATCGGAAATTACCGAGTAACTGCCGAAAAGCAGGGCTTTTCCACAGCCGTGGCCGAGCGCGTCAACGTCACAGTCAACGCGCGTCAACGAGTGGATTTGACAATGCAAATTGGCGCGGTGACCGAAACAGTCATCATCACGGATGCCGCTCAATTGTTGGAAACCGATTCCAGTGTGCGCGGTCAGGTGGTGCAGAAACAGCAGATTGTCAGTTTGCCGCTCAATGGTCGTTCTTACGCCAATCTGGTTTTGCTGGCTCCCGGTGTGCGCGAATCCAGCCAGAATGCCGCCACTGGCGGGGGACGCGAAGCAGCGTTCAACGTCAATGGACTTCGCAACACCATGAACAACTTTCTGCTGGACGGCGTGGACAACAACGCTTACGGAACCAGCAATCAAGGGTTCTCTTCGCAAGTGGTTCAGGTTTCGCCCGACGCTGTGGAAGAGTTCAAAGTCCAGACCAACACCTACAGCGCGGAATTCGGACGCAGTGGCGGAGCCGTCATCAACGCGGCTTATCGAAGTGGCACGAATCAGTTTCACGGCAACGTCTGGGAATTTCATCGCAACACGGTGTTGAATGCCGTGGGCTTTTTCAAACCCGTCAGCGGCGTCAAACCTCCGCTGATTCGCAATCAATTCGGAGCTACGTTAGGCGGGCCAATTGTCCGTGACCGCACGTTTTTCTTTCTGGATTACGAAGGGTTCAGGCAAGTGGAAAAGAACGTTTCATTTGCTACGTTGCCGACGTTGCAGCAACGACAAGGCATTCTGACAGGCGACGTTCGCGTTCCGTATGATTTCGTGGATTCGACCGGCGCCACGGTCAGAGCCGGAACAATCATTTCCGCCGGTCAACCGGTTCCGATGACGGCGTTTGCTCGCAAGGTGTTGAATGAATTGCCTGCGCCGAACATCACAGCAGGAAAAACGGAAACCAATTTCGCCAACAATTACAGCGAACTGGTCACCAACCGAAATTTCAACGACAAATTCAACATCAAGCTGGATCACAATTTCAGCGAAAAGTTGAGTGGATTTGTCCGCGTCAGCCATCGCAAGGTGAACGAATTCAATGGCCCGACGATTCCGGGACCTTCCGGCAGCGGCGGCAACGGATTCATCAATGTGCTGAACCAGCAACTGGTGTTCGGTTCGACGTATGTATTGTCGAGCGGTTCGGCGTTTGAGGCTCGTCTGGGAATTTCCAAGATCGAAGGCGGCAAACGGCCTCCGCTGAGCGGCGGGCCGAGCGTGCGTGAACTGTACGGCATTACAGGATTGCCGGATGATCGTTCGATCACCGGTGGATTGACTACACAAACCATCAACGGATTTTCGCAACTCGGACGACAAGCGACCAATCCGCAATTCCAGAATCCGTTCACCATCAATCCGCGATTCAATTACACGACCACGATTGGCCGTCACAGTTTGAAAACCGGTTACGAATATCTGGCCGTCAACACTGACGTTCAAGACACCAATCCGCTGATGGGATTGGATACCTACGCCAGCCAGTTCAGCCGACCGACCGGCGTTGGCGCCAATACGATTTACAACCTGACGGACTTTTTCTTCGGCGCGCGTTCGCAATACGAATTCGCCAACTTGCTGGTGGTGGAAATGCAGCGCCGGTTGCATTACGCCTACTTGCAGGACGATTTCAAAGTGAATCAGAAACTGACCCTGAACCTGGGCGTGCGTTACGAATTCGCATCGCCATACACCGAAGCCCAAAACCGGTTGTCGAATTTCGATCCAGCGACGAAAACCATCCTTCAGGCCAAAGACGGTTCGTTGTATGACCGTTCGCTGGTTGACCCCGATTACAACAACTGGGCTCCGCGTTTAGGGTTTGCTTACAACCTGATGGACAAAACCGTCGTGCGCGGCGGATACGGCATCGGTTATTCGCATTTCAACCGCATCGGCAGCGCCGATTTGCTGGCGACGAACTTCCCGCAAATCACTCGCGCCAACATTACGCAAAACGCCGCGCTGGCGCTTTGCACAGGCAATGTGTTTGCCGATAACTGCTTCCGTCCGACGCAAGCCGGGTACCCAACCAATCTGCCGAACAACGTTGTGCTGTTCGTTCCGCGCGAAATTCGTTCGGCTTACATTCAGAACTGGCAGTTGTCCGTCCAGCGTGAATTGCCGGGCAACATGCTGCTCGATGTGGCTTATGTAGGAAATCACGCGCTGAAGATGATCCTGCTGGCCGATTACAATCAGGCGCGTCCGTTGACGACGGCGGAACTGGCTTTGCCTGCGGCGCAACGTCCTTCGCTGGATGCGCGTCGTCCGATTCAAGGCTTTCGTTCGATTTCGGCGACCCTGCCAGCGGCTTACTCGAACTACCATGCGCTGCAGGTGAAGTTTGAGCGGCGCTTTTCCAAAGGCGTCTACATCCTCAACTCATTCACCTGGTCGAAGGCGATTGATAACGCTTCGCAGGTGTTGGAAGAACCCGGCGGTAACACCGGCACTCCGCAAAATGTATACAACATCGCGGCGGATCGCGGCATTGGCGCTTACGATCAACCGTTCAACAATACGACCAGTTTTGTGTGGGAATTGCCCTTCGGCAAAGGCCGCGCCTGGATGAGCGATTTGCCGTACGCGGTGGATGCCGTATTGGGCGGTTGGGCGTTGACCGGCATCAACACCATGAGCAGCGGGCAAGCAGTCAATTTCCGTTACACGCCTTCGCCAGTGACAGCCAACCTGCCATCGTTTATTGGCGGTGTGGCATTGCGCCCGAATCTGGTTGGCAATCCAATTCTGTCGGAAGGACGCACGATAGATCGCTGGTTCAATACCGAAGCCGTTCGTTTGCCGACGCAAGATCAGCCGTTTGGCAACGCCGGTCGCAACATCGGACGCGGGCCGTCGTTTTATCAGTTCGATCTGGGGTTGCAGAAACATTTTGCGCTGCCGGTCATCAACGAAAGCTCTCGACTGGAATTCCGCGCGGAGTTTTTCAATCTGCTGAACAAAACCAATTTCGGCACGCCCAACGGTACAGCGACCGGAATTGTGTTCAACGCTGACGGCAGTTTGCGCACGCCCGGAACGTTCGGCACGATTCGTTCGACTTTCCCGGCGCGACAAATTCAGTTCGCTTTGAAACTCTCGTTCTAAATCGAAGCAAAAATTTTGAAACGGGATGGACGATTTTTTTTCAGAATGAACAAGATTCAGCGTCGGCTGGCTCGGTTCAAATCCATACTGTCGAAAGTGAGTAGCGCAATGTTGCTTGCTCTGATTTAGCCCTTAAATCGCAAACTACACTCTGACAAAGGCGCGAGTCCGGTTGTTCCAACTCGCGCCTTTGTGCTTTTTACGGAGCTTGCCTACACTTTCGCCGTTTTCAAATCCAACCGTATTTGGCTGACTAGGAGAACCCGATGCGTATACGCCTGCTCTGCCTGATGGCTGTCTTTGCCGCGATAATTTCGATTGGCAATGCCATCAAAGCTCAACAAAACTCTCAAAATCCTGTTCGGCAGATTCCTCCGCCCGGCATAGACGTTCCTGCCGCCGACCGCGCCGAACTGGAAACTGGAATTGCCGCGCTGGCCAAAGAAATCGAAGCGTTGCGCGAATCGTTGAAAAAGAAACCGGCGCAGTTGGCGTTGTTGCCCGACGTGCAAATCTTTCACAACGCCGCGCGGTACGCGTTGCAATACAACGAATTCTATAAACCCGAAGAAATCGCCTCCGCCAAAAAACACCTGCAACAGGGAATGGAACGCGCCGCCGCGTTGCGCGAAGGCAAAGCTCCGTGGGCGACGCAAACTGGCTTGGTCGTGCGTGGCTACGTTTCAGACATTGATGGTTCGGTGCAGCCGTATGGGTTGGTCGTGCCCGAAACATACCAACCCAAATTGCCGCACCAATACCGATTGGATGTTTGGTTTCACGGACGCGGCGAAAACCTGACTGAACTGAACTTCATCGCCGACCGGCAAAAGAACGCCGGGCAATTCACTCCGCCAAACACCATCGTGCTGCATCCGTATGGCCGGTATTGCAATGCCAACAAATTTGCCGGCGAAATGGATTTGTTTGAAGCGTTGGCCGCCGTCAAGGAGCATTACCCAATTGACGAAAATCGCATCAGCGTGCGCGGCTTTTCGATGGGCGGAGCCGCCACCTGGCACATCGCCACGCATCACGCGGGGCTGTGGGCATCGGCTGCGCCGGGCGCGGGCTTTGCCGAAACTGCGGAGTACGTCAAAGCCAAACTCGACGAAGTGCCGTGGTACGAACAGAAGCTCTGGCATTGGTACAACGCGACGGATTATGCGGCGAATTTGTTCAACTGCCCGACGGTCGCGTACAGCGGCGAACTGGATCGGCAGATTCAAGCCGCTCAAGTGATGGCGCGCGAACTGAAAACCGAAGGCATCGAACTCGTTCACATCATTGGCCCGAAAACCGAGCACAAGTACCATCCCGACTCGATCAAGGAAATCAGTCGTCGCATTGATTCCATCGCTGCCGCCGGACGAAACCCCGTTCCACGCCGCGTGAAATTCACGACCTGGACGTTGCGTTACAACCGCATGGCCTGGGTGACGGTGGACGGACTTGGAGAGCATTGGGAACGCGCTCGCGTCGAAGCCGAAATCCGCAATAACGCGCCAATTCAAATCACAACGCAGAACGTCTCAGCACTGACCTTGGAAATGCAGCCGGGCGAATGCCCACTCGACAATTCCCGCCGACCGACGGTTGTCATTGATAACCAGCAAGTCATCGCTTCGCCGGTGATGTCCGACCGTTCGTGGACTGCGCGCTTTCGCAAGCTTGACGGCAAATGGTCGCTGGTCGAAAGAGAAGAAGACGGTTTGAGAAAAGTTCACGGCTTGCAAGGGCCGATTGATGACGCGTTTCTGAGCAGCTTCGTGTTCGTGCGCCCTAATGGCAAAGCGATGAATGACAAAGTCGCCGCGTGGAGCGCTGCCGAACTGGATCGCGCGATTAAACAATGGCGCGGCATGTTTCGCGGCGAAGCTCCGGTTAAAACCGATGCGGAAATCACTGATGCAGACATTGCCAACAGCAATCTGATTTTGTGGGGCGACCCCGTGAGCAATTCCGTGTTGGCCAAACTCATTGACCGATTGCCCATCGGCTGGAATGCACAAACGGTCAAAGTTGGCGAGCAAACCTTTGCCGCTGCCAGCCACGTCCCGGTGTTGATTTTTCCGAATCCACTGAACCCAAAACGTTATGTGGTCATCAACAGCGGCTTCACCTTCCGCGAAGCGCATTACCTGACCAACGCGCAACAAACTCCCAAGCTGCCGGATTGGGCAATTGTAGATTTAAGCGTGCCGCCTTCGGCTTATGCTCCGGGACGAATTGCTGCTGCGGGCTTTTTCGGCGAGCGATGGGAGTTAAAATAACCTTGATGATTGGCAAAGCTAAAATTCAGTTGTCACAACAAACCCTTATCCGCCCCACAATTCAAGCAGATTGGGTTGGGCAAGACTATTTGCGCCAAGTTTCTACCGTAGCCAAGCGTCTGCGCGGGCAGTTTTTCACTCCAGTCGAAATCGCGGATTTTATGGCTCAACTTTATCCGGTGGCTGAAGATCAGCAACTTCGCATTCTCGATCCGGGGGCTGGGGCAGGCGTGCTGAGTTGCGCGTTGTGCGAACACATAGCCACCAGCGGGAAAGTCAGAAAAATCATCCTTGACGCTTATGAATCCGACGTTGAGTTGGCTGGCTGTTTGGAAAAGAGTTTGTTGTATTTGAAAAGCTGGCTATGCCAAAAATCTGTAATTCTGAGTTTCAGGATCATTCACGAAGATTTTGTGCTTGCGAATGCAGAAGGATTGGCGGAAAAAGCGTCGTTGTTTGTTGCCAGGCCGGAAGGAAATTACGATTTGATCATCGCCAACCCGCCTTATTTCAAACTTCCAAAATCAGACTCGCGCGCACAGGCTGCTGAAGTAATTGTTTGCGGCCAGCCTAACATTTACGCGGTTTTCATGGCTGTGTCAGCAGCGCTGCTAAAAGCAGGTGGAGAGATGATTTGCATTACGCCTCGCAGTTATACAGCCGGGCCTTACTTCCGACTGTTCCGCGAAAAATTCTTTGCTCGAATGCAGCCGCAAACTTTCCATCTGTTCGACTCCCGAACTGAGACGTTCGGACGAGACGATGTCCTGCAGGAAAATTTGATCTTGAGAGCAAGACGAGACGATGGTTGGACGGCTGCCAAGCTGCAAACCATGGTCGAAGTTTCACACAGCGCCAATAGCCAAGATTTGGCGACGCGCAAAATCCGCCGTGTGCCGGTTGGCGAGATCTGGGACATTGTTGGCAAAGACAAAGTTCTGCGTCTGTTGTTGGCTGACAAAGACGAACAGGCATTGAATCAGGTTCGCCAATGGCCAGGCAGGTTGCAAAGTTACGGATTGGAAATTTCAACTGGTCCAGTGGTTCCGTTTCGCGCGACGGAGTTCATCAATCGAGGTGATGGCCAGTTACAGAACTACGCGCCATTACTTTGGATGCAGAACGTCAGTCCTATGCGAGTTGAATGGCCCGTCGCCGCCAGAAATAAGTCTCAGCATATCGCCGACAACGAACAATCTCGCTACCTACTGGTGAAAAATCGGAACTACGTTTTGTTACGACGATTCAGCGCCAAGGAAGCCGCTCGGCGTTTGGTGGCAGCACCATTGATTGCCAACAGTTTGACCGCGTCTTTTGTCGGCTTGGAAAACCATTTGAATTATATCTATCGTCGCAAAGGTGAATTATCCGAGCAGGAAGCTTTCGGGCTGGCGGCTTTGCTGAACAGCGAGCTGATTGACACTTACTTTCGCACGTTCAACGGCAACACTCAGGTCAGTGCGACCGAGTTACGCGCGTTGCCATTGCCGCCGCTAACTTTGATCGAAAATCTTGGAGAAAAAGTGATGAACGACGGGGCTGATTTAGAAACAATTGACAGGCGAGTCAATGAACTCTTCGACGTTTAAGCCAGAAGGAAATGGATGACTAAAATCGAAGAAGCAAAAAACATTTTGAAAGCGCTTGGATTGCCACCTGCCCAGCAGAACGAGATGTCTGCCTTGACGTTGTTGGCTCTCTGCGATTTAAGGTCAGACGATTCCTGGAAACAGGCTCGCCGTCATAGCGTCACAGTCACAAAAGGCATCATGACCTTCGTCGCGCGTGAATACGGAAAGCAATACGCGCCGAACACACGCGAAACTTTCCGGCGGCAGGTGTTGCATCAATTCGTCCAGGCTGGAATAGCAGATTACAACCCCGACGCGCCGCTGCTTCCAACCAACAGCCCGCGAGCGCATTACGCAATTTCCGAAGCCGCCGTTGCCGTCGTAAAAATGTACGGCTCGAAGAGATGGAAAGTCGCCGTCAAAAAATTTGTCGCTCAGCAAGGCAGTTTGCTGACCGTTTACCAAAAGAATCGCGCAGCAAAGCAAGTGCCTGTCAGATTGCCCGATGGAACGGCTCTCAAGTTATCTCCAGGGGCGCACAACCAATTGCAAGCTGCTGTGATTGAGCACTTTGCCCCGCGTTATGCACCAGGCGCTCATCTGCTTTATCTGGGCGATACGGCAAACAAGAACTTGCACGTTGATGCAACGCGATTGGCGAAACTCGGCGTCACGCTCGGCCAGCACGACAAATTGCCAGATGTAGTGCTTTATGACCAAAAACGCGATTGGTTATTTCTGATTGAGGCCGTTACTTCGCATGGCCCAATGACTCCAAAACGAGTTGTTGAACTGGAGAGGATGTTTGCTGCCAGTCGCAACGGATGCGTTTATGTCAGCGCCTTTCCTGACTTGGCGGAATTTCGCAAACATCTGAAACAGATCGCCTGGGAAACTGAAGTCTGGATTGCCGAAATTCCTGAGCATCTGATTCACTTCAATGGAGACCGCTTTCTGGGGCCAAGATAAATGAACAAAGTTCCAAACGAATGCGCCAGCTTGCAAGACATCCGCGCCGAAATAGATCGGATTGATCGGGAAGTCATTGCCGCGTTCGGGCAGCGGTTCGCTTTTGTCAAAGCCGCCGCCAAATTCAAAACCAGCGAAGCAGGCGTTAAGGCTTCCGACCGATTTGCGGCGATGTTGCAACAACGGCGCGAATGGGCTGTGGCGGAAGGTTTGAATCCCGACGTAATTGAACGACTGTACCGCGATCTGGTCACGCATTTCATCGAGGAAGAGTTGAAGCAATGGAAACAAGAAGCAAATTGATTTCAAAAATCAGACGAGAGCAGAAACAGCTTTTCACCGCAGAGGCGCAGAGAACGCTGAGGAAGCGCAGAGAATGTGGCGATAAACTCTGCGAAACCTCTGCGATGCTCTGCGCCTCTGCGGTGAAGCTATTTGGCCTGATGAATCTCCACTGTCTGTTGGCGCTTGTCCTTCTTGGGCTATTTCTGCCGCCTTCAATCGTCCTGGCGCAGACAACTCCATCGGCGGAGAAAATCAAAATTCTGATCGCTTACCATTCGCGCGGAGGCCACACGGCGGCGATGGCCAAAGCCGTTGCCGAAGGCGCGAAGAAAAATCCGCTGGCGGAAATTTCCGTGAAACCGGTTGGCGAGGTGAAATGCGCGGAGTTGCTGGCGACGGATGCCTTGATCGTCGGCTCGCCGGTGTACTGGTCGAACATGGCTGGCGAAGTGAAAACATTCTTTGACCGGTTTTCGACGGATTGCGGAGTGCTGCCTCCGGCTTTTCAGATGCGCGACAAAATCGGCGCGGCGTTTGTGACCGGCGGAGAAACGTCCAGCGGCAAGGAAATCGCGTTGATGACCATTGTCGCGGCAATGTTGGGCAATCGAATGATCGTCCTCAGCGAAGGCCAGGCTTTGGGCGCAACGGCGACAACAGGCGACGGCAAATTGCCGGTGACGGAAAAGGAACTTCAAGAGGCTCTTCGGTTGGGCGAGCGCGTTGCGCAGGTGACGGCGGCGCTCAAACGCGGCAAAGCCAAATAACACGACGATTCACGGCAAAAAGAATTGCAACGTGCGAATGATGTTTTCGCCCATGATCTTTCGGATTTCGGTTTCGCTGAATCCTTCTTGTAACAATGCATCAGTGATTTGCACTACTCCGGTGGTGTCGAACGGGGCGGTGATCGCTCCGTCGTAATCGGAACCAAGCGCAACATGGTCTGCGCCGATCAGGTTCACCGTGTAGCGAATCGCTTTGGCGATGGCTTTGGCGTCGGTTCCGCAGGTTGCCGTATCCCAAAATCCGATACCGACCACTCCGCCGGTCAACGCTATGCGTTTCAGTTGTTCGTCGCTGAGGTTGCGATTGTTGTCGCACGTGCCTTTGACTCCGCTGTGCGAAACGAAAATCGGTCGCCGAGCCAATGCCAGCACGTCATTGATCGTTTGCGACGAAGCGTGCGCCAAGTCAACGAACACACCGCGTTCCTGCATGAGTTCGACCAGTTGTTTGCCTGCTTCGGTCAATCCGCCTTTCGCCGCTCCGTGCGCTGAACCTGCCATTTCGTTGTCGAAAAAATGCGCCATTCCAATCATCCGAAAGCCCGCTTCAAAGAGCCGATCAAGATTTTCCACTTTTCCAGATAGTGCGTGTGCGCCTTCAATGCCTAACCAACCCGCAACCAAGTCTTTTTCCGTTTGGCGACGTTGCAGGAATTTCGCCACGTCGTCTTTGGTTCTCAGGATGACCAGTTTGCCGTTCGACCGGTCGGCAGCTTCGTGCAATCGGCTGGCTTGATACAGCGCGCGTTCGGTCAAATTCGTCAGTGCCGCCAGCGGCCAGCGTTCGGCAAAGGCGAGCAGCGTAATGTTGTCGGTGTCGCCGGTGTTGGCTTCGATGTTCATGTTGCGCGGCGTTTTGGTGACGACGGTGAAGGCTTGGACGGCGACATTGCCTTCTTGCAGACGCGGCAAATCCACGTGCCCCCAGCTTCCTTTTTTCAGCAAATCGCGGTTCCACATCAACGTGTCCGCGTGCAAATCGGCGACCAGCAACCGCGCGTGCAATTCTTTGGCAGCATCCGAAGCCGCGTAAGGCGGAGGATTGATTGTTCGGTTCATGTCTTTGCCGACATAAGTCGGCACAAAACCGAAAATGACAATGGCCGCAACCGCCAGCACAATTAGTAATCCAATAAGTAACTTTTTCATGATAGGTTGAGCCTCACGAGTAAATGATTTCAGGTTGTCAAAAAGTTCGCGCTTTTATCCTTGCTCACACCATCCGGCGTGTGGAAAGCCGGGTACTGAGCAAGAGAGGGAATCAATTCAGCCTGCAAGTCTGCCACTGTGCCGTATCGTTGCTGCGCTTCTTTCGCCAAACACTTTTGCAGCACAGCATCCAGACGCTGGGCGGCTGGCGTGTTTTCTACCAGATGGAAAGGTTTATTCAGAATCGCGGCCAATAACTCGGCATGGTTTTTCCCACGAAACGGACGGTTGCCGGTTATGGCTTCGACCACCATTACGCCGACTGCAAAAATATCGCTGCGTTCATCCACAATGCCGCCGGTCAATTGTTCCGGCGACATATAACCGAACGTTCCCATCACCATTCCAGGCGCGGTAATACTTTCCGCGGCGGTTACGTCAAACAGTTGCAACTTGGCCAGGCCGAAATCCAGAATCTTGACCATCGCGCCGCCGCGTTTCTGTGGAGTGAGCAGGACATTTTCAGGCTTCAGATCTCGATGAATGATGCCTGCCTGATGCGCCGCTTTTAACCCTTCCAGCAACTGATCGAAATAAGCGGCGGCGATGGTAGGTGCAAGCGTGCCCGCTTGTTTTAACTCCGCGCGCAAGGTGATGCCGCGCAACAATTCCATGACCAGATAAGCGCCGTCCGCGCCGATGGTTCCGTAATCATGAACGGCAATCACATTCGGATGATTCAATCGGGCGGATGCCTGCGCCTCGCGCTCGAAACGGCGAAGCGCCATTTTGTCGCCGAACAAACGGCCCGTGATGATTTTGACTGCCACCTGACGCTGCAATCGTTCGTCCGTCGCCGCGTAAACCGCGCCCATTCCGCCGCGTCCCAGCAATTGATCGAGCCTGTATTTGCCGTCAATCTGACGTTCGACAGGCAAAGTCATGGTCAACTCGCAGCCGTCTTTCACGCAAACCTGCGCGGCCACGTCGTAACACGCGCCGCAGGCCGGACATTCCTTGAGCAGATTGACCTGCTGTCCTTCCAACCGCGAAAGCACATCGCGTTTGAGTTGTTCGCCTTTGTCCACGCGGCTTTTCAGCCAACCGATTTCGTAAACATCCGCCACCTGTTGCGCCAGTGCGTAAAGCAATCGGCGGTCTGTAGCCGTGTAAGGTTGTTCGGATTTCTTTTCGCCCAGCATCAGCAACCCGACCAGTCGCCCGTCCGAACCATTCATTGGCACCAGCAATTCGATTTCGAGCGCGGAAAGATTGGTTTGTTCACTGGCAGGCAACCTGGCACGGATCGAGGACGCATATTCAACTGCGCTTTTATGTCCTTCCATCAGCCGCAACAACCGCGAAGATTCCGAGATGTTTAATTCGCGCCCGTGTTCGCCCGAAGAATAGCCAAGATGCAAATTGCGCTTTTGCTCTTCGCGGTAAAAAACGTACAGCCGTTTCGGGTGCAACGCTGCGTCCACCTTTCGACTGACGGCGCGCGCGATTTCGGTCATTGAGCCGAGTTCTTTGACCTCTTCGATCAAACCGATCAGCAGTTGTTCCTGGTCGTAAGCTTCGCGGAAAAAACGGCGATCCAGCCAGACGCGAAACCGTTGCTGGTATGCCAGGCTGAGCGCAGCGGCAGCGATCAATGCCAGCGCAAAAGGATTCTGAAACAGGATTTCGCGAACGGTGCGATCAGGATTGGCGATGATTGAATATGTCAGAGCGAGCAAAGGCAAAGCCAGCAAAAGTCGTAAAGAATTACGGGCAAGCAGATATTGCAGTCCGCGCCGCACAACAACATTGATGTCAAAGACACGATGTTTGAGGATGGCATAACCGATGGCAATCGGGTTCAGAATCGCCACCTGATTTCCCAGAAAGAGCACAAAAGTTTTTGCCTTGGGAGTGAGGGAAGCTGAAAAAAGCTCAGTGCCAAGAATGGCAGCGGACGTCGCCAGAGTGGCAACCAGCGTGCAGTAAATGATCCATTTCACCCGGCGACGATGGTCCGCTTCCGTCAGAAGCCGGTAATTGCGAACCGTGACGGCGCAAATGGCTAGAGGCTGCGCGACGGAGAAGATGACGCCTAACGTTGAAAAAAAGGAAATCAACCGCAGGTAATCGTACTGAAAACCGATTAGTGATTGCCCACCCGGCCAACTCATGAATTCCGCCCACACTTCAAAACCCAGCAGCACCGCAGTCCAGACGTAAAACAGATAAATCAGGAAAGACCAGAACCGGCCTGAAGATACGCCTGCCGGAAAGCGATAGCAGAAATGATACGCGACGCTGGCTCTGAACCAGCGCAACAACAGCACTGGCAACCAGATCATCCGCTCGCTTCCCGATAAAAATGGTGCGATTTCCGAAAGTGAGCGCCGCAGGAAAAGTATGCTGATGATCAACAAGGCGAGGCTGCCCAGTTGTGAAGTTCGCTCGCCGGGTTTGAAAATGCCTATGACCGCCCCGACCAGAAAAAAGACGGCAGCGAGAGGAAGATAGGAAATGCCGAGCAATAATTGTTGTGAATCGGATCGGAATACGGTCTGCAAATCAAATTGATGTTCAACTGAACCGCGCGCGATTCGCACCGTGTAAGCGCCGCCTTGCGGATACGCTTTTTGAAACCCGGCCAGTCCGATTCTGGCAAATCGCGGATCGTCATTGATGGCCAGCAGTTGATCTCCGGTTTGCAGTTTGCCTGCGGCTGCGCCTTGCGAATTTACTTCGGTCACATACCAATTGCCGCTTTGGCGAGCGGCTTGCCAGCCGTGGTCGCTGCTAAGACCTCCGTACCTAAAGGTCATGATTCCGGCAAACACAAAATATCCCAGCAGGACAACACTGATTGCGCACATCATCCAAAAGAAAAATGGTTTGGGTTGTTGATCGTGCTTTGCCTCGGTCAGCGCTGGCGCGAAGGCTGTTTCGTTGAAATCCGTAAGTTCCGACGCGTTTGGTTGTGATTGTTTCCCGGCCAGCAATTCCGCCGCCAGATCGCCTGGTGGCTCTTCAATGAAACTCTTAGCCTCAGACTCGAACGCGAGCAGCGACACCACTTCCCGCCGCAATTCCTCGTCACCCGCACAGGCTTTGGCCAGATAAGCCTCGCGCTCGCCGGACGGACGGTCGAGAGCTTCCTGACAAATCCGTTCGACCAATTCCCAGCGCTCAGCCTTCATCGCTTGCCTCCTGACTGAGTTCGCGCATCAACCACATCTTGGCCAATCGCCAGTCCCGTTTGATCGTTTCGGGCGAAACCTGCAAAACCTCGGCTGTCTCTTCAATGCTCAGGCCACCGAAATAGCGCAATTCGACCACCTGGCTTTTGCGCGGATCAACCGCCGACAGCGCCGTCAACGCTTCATCAAGCGCCACCACCTCAGTTGCTCGCCCGGCGGAAACAAACGCGGCTTCTTCCAATTCGACTTTTTGCACCTCGCCGCCGTGTTTGAGCGCGCCTTTCGAGCGGGCGTAATCCACCAGCACGTGCCGCATGGCCTGCGCGGCGACCGCGAAAAAGTGCGTGCGGTTTTGCCATTGTTTATCCGGTTGGGCGGCCAGTTTCAGATAGGCTTCGTGGATGAGCGCGGTGGTTTGCAGCGTGTGATTGTCCGGCTGACCGCGCATGTAATGACGCGCCAGCCGTCGCAGTTCGTCGTAAATGAGCGGCAACAGCGCGTCGAGCGCCTCTGCATCGCCATGATTCATCGCGGCGAGCAGGCGTGTGACTTCCTGGGGAGAATCAGTCATGCGCGTTTCTCGTGGTTCTTAGTTATTCGCTATGTTGGCGTTTCCAGTGTAAGGCGAGCTGCATCTTACCAGTTTGGCAAAAAACTGACCACAGCTAACCCCTCATAAACACAACACTTCGGGAACAGTTTCATTCAGCGGAAACCCGTCCCAAAATTTTTTTCAGCCACATTACCCGTTTCCTTTCCCCATCCCGTTTACCCAGGTGAGAGCAAATTACTTCGACTGCGAAAGCAAGTAGCAAACGGAATCGTAAACATTTTTATCGTCAACCAAAGGAGTCTGACATGTCGTTTGCGACAACGCCCTGAAACGATGAAAACGGCTG